>Ga0206127_1001713_pt1 | contig 23182 bp, 22 predicted proteins | sample Helgoland_Spring_6_FD_148646 | JGI IMG/M metagenome (GOLD analysis project Ga0206127, IMG submission 148646) | Pelagic subsurface seawater microbial communities from Kabeltonne, Helgoland, North Sea - Helgoland_Spring_Bloom_20160419_1 | ecosystem: Environmental > Aquatic > Marine > Epipelagic ...
TTTCAAATAAGTTCATTCCCGGCATTTTGATCAAATTGACCCGCGGGTCTATATGAGGGTAGGGCTGGCCAGAAATAACGTCCACCTGGTGGCCCGCGTCAACCAACGCTTTACTCAAATATTTAATATAAATGCCCTGACCACCGCCATAGGGCTGACTTCGGTAACCCAGCAGGCATATTTTTAGCGATTTCTGGGAGGCGGAATGGAGTTGTTCGCCGATTAGCTCGGTAGTATCCGCAGGAGAACCCGGCATTAAATCAGTCGCAACAATTGCGTTGTCGGCCTGCATAACTCTAACCTATCAATGTCATACTGAATGACCATTAACCCGCATGCGAATCATCAACTAACTTATTGGACGGGTTACCGTTTACCCGATCAATCCAGAATCCATAGTGGGCAGTGCAACAAACAAACTAACAGAATGGCAGAATTCTACCCTTGCAGGCGGCCTAAATCTAGCACCCCAGTAAACTCTGTAGTTAGTTTAATAAACGGTGTCGCCAGTACACTGGCGCGTTATTACAGCCATGGAATCAACCGCAGTTTTTGTAGATCAATCTATGTATAATTATTAACGAGCTGATTCATATGACATCCCTCGATAAAAGCATTACTGTTGCATAAACGCTGTAAAAAAAGCGCCATAAAATAGATTATTGATTCGCGGGGCAACTTAATCTGCTGAAATGTTAAAGATATGGAGTTCCAGTCGTACAAAGTCCATGCAGTCTAGGCTGATTCGAAAAAGCAACGGAGACGCTTTTTTACTGCCTTCAATTCACTTCCAATAAACGCAGATATTCCCTATGCTTGTTGTCTAAACACAGACCTATCAGTTAAACCGAATTAAAGGCTGACTATAAAATTAGATGCTGTTCAGAACACTATCCTAGCTGTTATTACTAGCTTATCTGACTGCCAATAGAACGTGTTAAACTAATCGTTATTTCATTAGCAGATTCCTTCAGATTTTGACATAATTACTCGAGTGGAGCAGGAACCGCCTCGGCTATTGAGGTAGGAAGCCTTGAACCCGGAAAAACAGGGTAAAGGCTGCTAGGACTAACTTACAGGGAAAACTAGTGAAAGAAGAACTATTGAAGCGCCTTGCCAAAAAGGAGGCGGTTATAGGCATATTTGGCCTAGGGTACGTAGGGTTACCGCTGTTGTTGAGATATACCCAACTCGGCTTTAAAGTTCTTGGATTTGATATTGACCAACGTAAGGTCGATGCTTTAAACAAGGGCCGCTCATACATTAAACATATTTCTCATGACAGAGTCTTAGCCGCGACGCACATGGGCTTTGAGGCTACGTCTGACTTTTCTCGAGTTACCGAATCGGATGCTTTGATATTGTGCGTGCCCACGCCGCTTAACAAGCATCGCGAGCCCGATCTCAGCTATGTAATATCAACCACAGATATGATCGTGCCGCATCTACGAAAAGGCCAAGTGGTATCCTTAGAGAGCACAACCTATCCAGGGACTACCGAAGAGGAACTGCTCCCTAGAGTTGAGTCTACAGGACTTGTTGTTGGGGAAGACATATTCCTAGTTTACTCACCGGAGCGCGAAGACCCCGGTAATATCAACTTTGAAACCCAAACAATACCGAAAGTCTGTGGCGGGCATACTAAAGCCTGTCTGGACGTCGGAATTGCCCTGTACAGCCCCGCGATTAATGAAGTTGTGCCACTAAGTTCTACCAAAGCGGCCGAAATGACAAAGCTGCTGGAAAATATTCACAGGGCGGTAAATATTGGTTTAGTCAATGAGATGAAAATAGTGGCCGATAAAATGGGCATAGATATCCACGAAGTCATTGATGCCGCGGCAACAAAACCATTCGGTTTTACGCCTTATTATCCTGGACCAGGCCTTGGAGGGCACTGCATTCCTATTGACCCATTTTATCTAACCTGGAAGGCAAGAGAATACGGCATACACACCCGATTTATCGAGCTTGCGGGGGAGGTAAATACGTCTATGCCAGATTGGGTTGTGATCAAATTAGTTGATGCACTAAATATGGCAGGTAAGCCCGTCAAGGGTAGTAAGATATTAGTGCTAGGTATCGCCTATAAGAAGAATGTCGATGACATGAGAGAATCCCCTTCGGTTGAACTTATGAACATTCTTCAAAACAAGGGGGCAGATCTTTCTTACTCAGACCCGCATGTACCCCTTTTTCCCGAAATGAGAGAGTACAGCTTTGATCTCAAAAGTGTTGATATCAACGCTACGACCTTGGCAGGTTTTGATGCTGTACTATTAGCGACAAATCATGATGATTTTGACTATGAGCTGATAAAAAACTTCGCGAAAATTGTTGTCGATACGCGTGGCCAATACCGAGAATCCTTTGAGACTCTTATCAAAGCTTAAATGAATAAAATTATAGGTTTCTAAATGAAAAACTTTGCACTAATTGGCGCCGCTGGGTATATCGCTCCGCGACATATGAAGGCAATAAAGGAGACAGGTAACAATCTGGTCGCTGCCTTAGACAAAAACGATTCTGTTGGAGTTATTGACAGCCACTTTCCCAACGCTGACTTCTTTGTCGAGTATGAGCGCTTTGATCGTCATATTGACTTATTAAAACGAAAGGGAACCCATATTGACTATGTAAGTATTGCTTCTCCAAACTATTTGCATGACTCTCATATAAGATTTGCTTTGCGGCATGGTGCTCATGCTATCTGTGAGAAGCCTTTAGTTTTGAATCCCCATAATATTGATGCGCTAAAAGTAGTTCAAGATGAGACGGGCAGGCAAGTATACAACATCTTACAGCTTCGTTTGCATCCAAGTATTATAGAACTAAAAGAGCGCGTCGCAGCTGAAGTCGAGAAAAACCCCAATAAGGTTTTTGATGTAGACCTAACCTATCTTACTAGCAGAGGGCATTGGTATTTCACTTCATGGAAAGGTGATGACGATAAGTCAGGTGGAATAGCAACGAATATCGGAGTGCATTTCTACGACATGCTTGGTTGGATTTTTGGCGACATAAGGAAAAATGAAAGTCATCTAAAGCAGGCGGATGTAAATGCAGGATATTTAGAATTCGAACATGCTCGGGTTCGTTGGTTTCTTTCAGTAAATTATGAATATATTCCCGAAGAGGTTAAGTCTAGCGGACAGAGAACATACCGATCAATTACCGTTGATGATCAAGAAATTGAATTTTCAGGTGGTTTCACAGATCTGCACACGCTGAGTTACCAGCATATCTTAAGCGGAGGTGGCTTTGGTCTGGAAGAGGCGCGTAAAAGTATTGAGATTGTCAGTGATATTCGCAATAGAGATGTTCAGCTTAATAAAACGAATGCTCACCCTTTCATAAAAAAGGTGAGTGGCTAATGACTGATTTTTATTGTCATGAGAGCGCCATTATTGATGACGGAGCCAGAGTTGGAGAGGGCTCTCGCGTCTGGCATTTTACCCATGTATGTAGAGGCGCAGAAATAGGGAGAGGTGTTTCTCTGGGTCAAAATGTGTTTGTTGGTAATAAGGTTACTATTGGCGATAAATGTAAAATTCAAAATAATGTCTCCGTTTATGATGATGTGCATCTCGAATCCGAGGTTTTTTGTGGGCCAAGTGCGGTGTTTACTAATGTCTACAATCCTCGTTCAGGTGTTGAGCGAAAAGATCAATTTCGTGAAACGCTAGTTAAAAAAGGTGCAACTTTGGGTGCTAATTGCACCATTGTTTGTGGGGTCACTATTGGCGAATACGCATTTGTGGGTGCTGGCGCGGTTGTCAATAAAGATGTTAATCCATATGCATTAATAGTTGGTGTGCCTGCCAAGCAGATTGGCTGGATGAGTGCATTTGGAGAGCAGCTGGATTTACCATTAAAAGGAAACGAAGCAATAACTTGCGAACATACCGGTTGTGTTTATGAGCTTAATGGCGACACCCTGACTAAAGTAGAAAAGTAGAAATGCAATTTATAGATTTGAAATCGCAATACCTGCATCTAAATAAAAGAATTGATAAGCGTGTTGAAAGTGTACTCAGCCACGGTAAATATATCATGGGCCCTGAGGTTGAAGAACTTGAAGCTAGGCTAGAAGATTATGTTGGAGTTAAACACGCGATCACATGCGCGAATGGAACTGATGCTCTACAGTTGTGCATGCTGGCATTAGATATTAAGGTGGGCGATGCTGTTTTCTGTCCAACATTTACATTCTTTGCGACTGCTGAGGTTATTGCTTTTTCTGGTGCTACGCCTGTATTTGTTGATTCTGATGAGGCCACATTTAACATTAGTCCCACTGATTTGGAAAAACGTATTATAAAAGTTCTTGCTGAAGGAAAGCTTATTCCTAAGGCAATAATCGCTGTCGACCTATTTGGCTTGCCCGCAAACTATCCCGCATTGGAGCTGCTAGCAAAAAAGTATAATTTGAAACTTATAGAAGATGCCGCGCAAGGATTTGGGGGCGATATAGAGGGTAAAAAAGCCGGTGGTTTTGGGGATATGGCCACCACTAGCTTTTTCCCAGCTAAACCTTTGGGCTGCTATGGTGATGGGGGTGCGGTTTTCACAAATAGTGACGAATATGCTGAGCTATTACGCTCATACCGTATCCATGGTACGGGAGAAGATAAATATGACAACGTACGAATAGGCATGAACAGCCGCCTTGACACAATACAGGCTGCGATACTTCTAGAAAAATTACTTGAGTTTCCACAAGAACTTCATAATCGGAATAATGCCGCCGCTTGCTACTCAGCGGCATTATCTGATCATATGGCAGTCCCAAAGATCCCGACCGGATATTTAAGTTCGTGGGCGCAATACACAATGCTCGATGACAACCGCAGCCAACTAATGGATACGCTTGCAAAGGACGACATCCCTTCAATGATATACTACAAAACCTGTATGCATCAGCAAACAGCTTTTGCACATCTAAAATATGCTCACTCAGATTTCCCCGTGGCCACATCCTTAGCAAACCGAGTATTCAGTATACCAATGAGCGGATATATTGGGAGTGGGGATATAACTCGGGTAATTAGATCTCTTTCCAAAGATGAATGATTACGTAAGAAATATCGCCAATTTATTTTCGGGAAATATCGCCGCACAGCTTATAGCATTTTCGGCACTCCCATTTCTGACTATTTTCTACACCCCCGACGAGGTTGGAAAAATAGGCATAGCTATTGCTGGCATAGCTATAACCAGCGTTCTTATGGTGCTACGGCTAGATATCTTTTTGTTGACAGTAGAAAAACCCTTTCTATTCACTTCAGCCTCTACTGCAATGAAAATTACGCTGCTCCAATTCTTTGTGTTAGCAGTGATATGTTATCTTTCCGCACCATTTTTTGAAGAATTAGTGGGCCGACGAATCTCGCCCTTAGAATATGGAGCTATCTTAGTTGGGGGACTGATTGCATCCCTGGCTCTAATCTTCAACAGTATATTCTGTCGACTGAGAGAATTCGGGGTGATTATTAAGTCAACCATTTGGAAGTCTATTGTGTTGGCCAGCCTACAAATAGGCCTCGGCATTATAGGATTCGCAAAGGGTCTATGGGTCGCAGAGCTCAGTTCGAGGACAGCGCAGCTTGTTACCCTTTACGTCTATGGCGGGCGTATTCGAAAAAGTAATTTGAAAGCTTACGGCTGTGCAGAGTTTTTCGAAAATGCCAAACCCTTTATGATACACACCACTTTTGCGAGCCTCATATCAACCTTCGCCCTGTTTCTTCCTGTAATCGTCCTACCTTCAATTTTAACAATAGAACTGGCTGGCATCTATTTTCTTACCACTCAATTAGTTCACACCCCATCAAGCATGTTATCTCAATCGGTATCAAAAGTATTTTCAACAGAATTTGTAGACTCGTCTAGCAGAGACTCAAAGGGGCTTTTTTATCGTACTTTTTTTGGCCTATTTCTAATTTCTGGAGTTATCATTTTTGCAGGACTAATTTTACTCCCACTTATTTCGAACCTTATTCCAGAGCAATGGCAAGAACTCAACAATATTTTGGATATTGTACTTATATCAGCTTGGCCAATATTGTGCGTATCATCTCTCTCCCAATCATTCAATCTTATTGGAAAACAAAAATATCTAATAGTTTCTGAGGTTACAAAACTCATACTCATAGCATCATGCTTAATCTATTTGGGCCTGAACGAGGATAACTTCGATTTGCGAGACGCTGTTATTGCTCTTGTCATGTGCAGTTATGTTGGTTATATCATTCAATTTACTCTCATGATGACTCTAATTTCACAACGGTCAAAAACAGGTTCTTGTGCGGCTCATGAAAAAAGCTAAGCTCTATTTTTGCCTAAATGTCATTCTATATAGGGTTTCGCTAGAACTTCTATATGTTCTTTTCGTAGTAGATAACTATGCCAGCTTAGGATTTTTCCTGACTCCTAATTTGGAAAATTATTTCTATTCTTGGATATCCTTATTTACATTTTTGGCTTTTTCGCCAAATTCATACCAACGCGTCCGAGAATTCTTCTTTCTAGCTGCTCTAATTCTAATTATCGTTCCCCTATCAAGCCTCTACGCACTCGGAGGCAGGGATCACTTACCATTTTTTTCAAGTTCGATAAGTATACTAGGGATTTATCTCATACTAAAACTCAGGCTTGGCCCGAACGTGCGTCTAAATCTTATTAAATACGGACTCCCCACATCGTTATTCCTATCTGCTGCTGCTGTTATCTATTTCATAGCCTGGAGCTTAATTTCTGGCGCAATATATAATTTCAATCTTGACCCTATGCGCGTCTATGACTACAGAGGTACCAATGCCGCGCTCATGAATGTCGGCCTACTAACGTATATCAACAGCTGGGCCTTTAAAGTATTTAATCCATTTCTAATTTCTTTTTCTCTGTTAAAAAAGAGATACTTCCTATTGGCATTCCTCTCCATTATTCAAATTTTCATGTACGGGATAACAGCCCAAAAATCCGTTTTACTGCCACCAATGGCGATTGTCGCAACCTGGCTAATGTACAACAAATTCACAAAGATTTACTACTACCCGCTTCTCCTTTCTTTTTTTATTATCTTTAGCTATTTCATTTATTTTGCCTTTAGCCAGCCTATTCTTGCATACATTTTTGGCTGGCGAGTCTTTTTTGTTCCCGCAGACCTGACCTTTTTGTATTTTCAATTTTTCATCGAGAATGAGTTCGTTTATTGGTCCAATTCATTTCTTGCTAGTCTTATTGATTATCCCTACGATGTGGACGTGTCACGGTTAATCGGCGATTTTCAGGGGACAGGCTGGTCGGCTAATAATGGCTTCATCAGCACAGGGTTTTCGAATGCAGGTGCTTTGGGCGTCTTATCTTATAGCGTACTATTGATAATAATCCTAAAGGCAATCGAGCAATTTTGCTATCAAGGCAGGGATGCTTGGTTCACCATATCAATTATACTTCCCCATATAATTAGCGTGCTAACTTCCGTTGACCTACTAACCACCCTTTTAACCCACGGATTTTTCTGGGCCATTATAATAGTAATACTAGTATCTAAGAACAACTCAGCTCATGTATTCAGACCTTCTGCTTGACTAGTCACCGCCTTAGTCTTGCGTACATTCAGTATTTTCCAATCTAGAAATGATACCGAAGCCTGATACTTGAAAGGATGGTAGCAGCCGATATAGGTATTCAAATAAACCTGATTGAAAGTATTGGTCTAGGTGGCGTACAGCTGAGCGATATGACTGTATCCAAAGTGATTTCTGGCAATAGATCCGTTCTTAGATTCAACGAGGGCGTTATCATTTACGCCCCTAGCGCGCGACTTGGTGAGTTCAATCATTAACTTGTTGAGTAACCGGGCAACATGCTGATTTATGTATTCCGAACCATAGTCTGCGTGAACCCCGCTCAACACAAATGGGAACTAGTCAAACAGCTGTCTCAGAGTGCGGATCAGAAAGCGCTCTGACCTTTTTTCCATCGAGCAGACCACTTCCATTTGGGTGACCTCATCGACGGCGTTGATACGATAAAGCACTTTTATACTGTCTAGATCACCTTGGCGGACAGTGTCGACGTGAATATATCCGGGCTCTCGTAGAGTTGAGGTCAATGTCGCGGGTTCCGGCAAGAAATTCACGGACTTATGCAACGGTCTTCAGGATGTCGTCATTCATGGTGGTATTCATCCTCCCATCATGAACGCGTGATCAGCTTAGTTCAGTATCATTTCGTATTGGAAGAAGCTCATTCTTTAAACTGCACCAACTATATAGTATAATATCCGCACGGCTATTCCATCCCTTACTCAATATACTAGCTAATTCGCCAGAATCGCATTTGCAAATTTGCTATGGCCATAAATTAGTCCCAGAGGACATTTCTTGAAAAAAATTCTTACCATAGTCGGTGCACGCCCTCAGTTTATAAAAGCAGCAGCCGTTTCTCGAGCCTTCCGTGAAAGTAAAAAATTTCAAGAGCTAATTGTTCACACTGGGCAGCACTTCGACTCCAATATGTCCGATATATTCTTTGATGAACTCGACATTCAAAAACCACATTACAACTTAGGTGTTGGTGGCGGCGGGCACGGGCAAAATACTGGTCGTATGCTAGAGTCAATCGAAACAGTAATTGTTGAGGAAGATCCAGACTGGGTTTTAGTCTATGGAGACACTGACTCCACGCTAGCTGGCGCATTGGCAGCTAGTAAGTTGCACGTTCCTGTCGTCCATATTGAAGCAGGCCTGCGCTCCTTTAACATGAATATGCCTGAGGAAATTAATCGGAAGATTACCGATCATATTAGTGACCTGCTTCTAACAGCGAATGAGAATTCAATTACACTCCTGAGCAAGGAAGGGATTAGCGGCAGCCATGTAGTGAACATTGGCGACGTTATGTATGATGCAGCCATAATTTTTGGCGAGAAGGCTGAAATTGAAAGTCAAATATTGGACAATCTCGGCCTTGAGCCAAAGACCTACATTCTTGCAACAGTTCACCGAAAAGAAAATACCGACAAGGAAGAGCGCCTTCGCAACATTATCGACGGATTTGCAACAGCACTACACCCAGTGATTCTTCCTCTACACCCAAGAACACGAAACATGCTAAACACTTTCGGTATTTCAATTCCCGCCAATATAAAAGTAATAGACCCACTAGGTTATTTGGATATGGTAATGCTGGAAAAAAATGCAGAACTAATTGTAACGGATTCTGGCGGAGTTCAAAAGGAGGCATATTTTTATGGAGTGCCATGTCTAACCTTGCGCGATGAGACTGAATGGACAGAACTTGTTGAGCTAGGATGGAACAAGCTAGTCTCACCCTCCAATGACATAAAAGAATTTCTTTCCATAAAACATCACCCCGGGAAAACTCACCCTGACATTTATGGTGATGGCAACGCTGGCGCCGCTATTATTCAACAGCTAGAAAAACATAGCCGATAATCACTTATTGAAAAACTATTTACCCACCGCAGGATTTTAGTATGGAAAAAATAGTACACATGACCTCGGTTCATCCCCGGCATGATATACGTATATTTCTAAAGCAATGTCGATCATTAAGCAAGGAAGGGTACTCGGTTACTCTAATTGTTGCAGACGGGAAGGGAGATGAAACTCGTGATGGAGTGTCCATTATTGACGCAGGAGCGACTATAGGCGGCAGGCTTTCGAGGATGCTGGGTACAACAAAGAGGGTTTACGCTGAAGCCCTGAAAATCGACGCCGACCTTTACCACTTGCATGACCCCGAACTACTTCCAGTTGCCTTAAAGTTAAAATTGAAAGGAAAGAAAGTTATTTTTGATTCTCACGAAGACTACCCTGGAGACATTAATACAAAGGCGTACATTAGGCCTTTTTTTCGAAAAATTATTTCAAAAACATTCTATGTATTCGAAACCTTTGTCTGTACGCGGCTAGACCATGTTGTAGCCGCAACTCCCGGTATTGAGGAAAAGTTTCGGCGAGATGGATGCAAGTCAACAGCTATTAATAACTACCCTCTCCTTGAAGAACTAAGCGAACTCTTGCCCTGGGATCCAAATAAAAAGCAAGTTTGTTATATCGGCGCCATGACCAGCATTCGCGGACTCCCTGAACTGGTAACCGCGATGCAGCAGGTAAAAACCGGCACGCAGCTAGCATTGGCTGGCGAGTTTATTGACGCAGCCACTGAAGAATTGTGCACGGAGAGCGGGGGATGGAAATTTGTAGATAATTTGGGTTTCGTGAGCAGGGATCGCGTTAGGGAAGTCATGGGGGCATCAATTGCAGGTATTGTGACTTTTCTGCCAGCCCCAAATCATATTGATGCCCAGCCCAACAAAATGTTTGAGTACATGTCTGCAGGAATACCCATCATTGCTTCTCACTTTCCTCTTTGGAGATCAATCATAGAAAGCAACAATTGCGGAATATGCGTTGACCCTAGCAGTCCGAGTGAAATTGCGACAGCAATAGATTACTGCGCAACGAACCCAGAAGAAGCACGCATCATGGGAGAACGAGGCCGTTCAGCAGTTCTAGATACATATAACTGGGACAGCCAAGTAGGGTCCTTGGTAACTGTTTATAGAAACCTTTTAGGCACAAGTTAAATGGAAAAAATGCCTTTAGTTAGCGTAATAATCCCAAGCTATAACCATAAAAACTTTATTAGGTCATCAATTGATAGTGTTGTTTCACAAAAGGAAGGGGAGTTCGAAATAGAGTTGGTTGTAATTGATGATGGGTCAACCGATGGGAGTCCAGCTTTCCTTGAAAAACTACTCGATACTGGCAATTACGATTTTAAACTAGTAACCAAAGAAAACGAGGGATTGTGCCCAACGCTAAATAGGGCCGTGCGTGAGCGCACAGCTGGGAAGGTACAATCGTCAAAATGAAGCACAATGGCGAGCTGTTTAGGGAAAAATATAAGGTTCTGCATAAAAACAGGAAGATTCTTAACCCATTTTTATTCCTACTATCGACTTTACTGCATTTTGTTTCCGATAATGTTATTCGTCGAACATTGTTACCAAGAAAAAACAAGCAAGGATATATGGAATGAAAATAATGGTCACTGGCGGGGCTGGATTTATCGGATCTGCACTTTTAAGACACATCATTCACAATACTAACGATATCGTTATCAATGTAGACAAGCTTACCTATGCTGGTAATTTAGAGTCGCTATCCTCTATCACCGATAGCGATCGTTACCACTTTGAACAAGTGGATATATGCGACTACTCCGAACTAACACGAATATTCAACCTTCATCGCCCCCATGCAGTTATGCATTTGGCTGCAGAATCTCACGTAGATCGCTCGATAGACGGTCCAGCAGTGTTTGTTGAAACTAATATTGTTGGCACCTACAACCTGTTAGAGGCAGCTAGACATTACTGGATGGAACTGACAGACGCTGATCAAGAAAATTTTCGCTTTCATCACATATCAACCGACGAGGTATATGGGGATTTACTCTCGCCGGATTCTCTTTTTACCGAGTCGACACCCTACGCACCCAGCTCACCGTATTCTGCAAGTAAGGCCAGCGCTGATCATCTTGTGCGTGCATGGCAGCGAACCTATGGTCTCCCCACCATTATCACTAATTGCTCTAACAACTACGGTCCGTTCCACTTCCCAGAGAAATTAATACCCCTTACAATACTAAATGCGCTGTTTTGCAAACCACTACCTATTTATGGCGACGGCCAACAAATTAGAGATTGGTTATATGTGGAAGATCACGCGCGAGCACTTTACACAGTACTCACCGAGGGAAGCGTGAGCGAAACTTACAATATTGGCGGCCATAATGAGAAAAAGAACATAACAGTGGTAGAAGATATTTGCACGATATTAGATGAATTACGACCGCCAGCCCTTAACAGTAAAGTTAGACATCTTGGATCATATAGAGAACTCATCACCTATGTTCCTGATCGTCCTGGTCATGATCTAAGGTACGCCATTGATTCCAAGAAAATTGAGCAAGAGCTTGGCTGGACACCCGATGAATCATTCTCTAGTGGCTTGCGTAAAACTGTTCAATGGTTTTTAGATAATGAAGTCTGGTGGCAAGCAATATTGAATGGAAGCTACAAAATTGAACGACGTGGCAAAGGGAAATAGTTGACAATGAAAGGGATCATTCTTGCCGGAGGATCTGGCACAAGACTTTACCCCGTTACCAAGGGCATCTCTAAACAGCTACTGCCAGTGTATGATAAGCCAATGGTCTATTATCCATTATCTGTACTTATGTTGGCTGGTATTAGGGATATTTTGGTCATCACCACCCATGAAGATAGTGACAGTTTCAAGCGCCTTTTGGGTGATGGAACTAATTTTGGGGTCACCCTAAGCTATGCCATTCAGAAAAACCCAGACGGTCTTGCCCAGGCTTTTATTATTGCCGAAGAGTTCATTGGCGATGACGATGTTTGTTTGGTTTTGGGCGACAATATATATTACGGTCAAGGTCTAACCCCCAAACTCTCTGCTGCAGTTGAACGAGCTAAAACGAAAAAGACTTCTACTGTTTTCGGCTACAAAGTAAAGGATCCCGAACGTTTTGGTGTAGTCGAGTTTAATGAGGATATGCAAGCCATTTCAATAGAAGAGAAACCAGCCAAACCCAAATCCAATTACGCTGTTACCGGACTATATTTTTACACTAACTCAGTGGTCGAAATCGCTAAAACCGTGACACCCTCAACCCGCGGAGAGCTAGAAATTTCCTGTATCAACACGGCGTATTTGGAGCAAGGAAAGCTTAATGTAGAGCTTCTAGGCCGAGGGTTTGCGTGGCTAGATACCGGAACACATGAGAGCTTACTTGAAGCAGCCCATTTTGTAGAAACACTGGAAAAGCGGCAAGGTTATAAAGTCGCTTGTTTGGAAGAAATAGCATTTAACAGTGGTTGGTTAAGTACGGAAGAATTGGAAAAGGCGGGTGAAGAATTGAAAAAAAATAGTTATGGTCAATATTTACTGGGACTAGTTCACGAGGCAGGTAGCGGTTCATGAGTCTATTTCAATATATTAGTTTCGCTGAATTGGGAGATGACCGCGGGGGACTGATATCGCTGGAAAGCCAGCAAGGCATTCCATTTGAGATTAAGCGAGTTTATTACATCTATAACACTCTAGCGAAGGTGGCGAGAGGATTTCACGCTCACAAAAACTTAAAACAAGTTATGGTTTGTGTTGCTGGGAGCTGCAGAATGATTCTCGATGATGGAAAGCAGCGACAAGAAATATGGCTTGATGCTCCAGAAAAAGGCATACTAATAGAAGACATGATTTGGAGGGAAATGCACGACTTTAGTTCTGACTGCGTTTTGTTAGTGATCGCTAGCGATCATTACAATGAAGATGATTATGTGCGAAACTATCTACAGTTTAAGGAAGTCGCTTCTCATGCCTAGGATACATCCTCTTTCTGATGTTAAAAGCTCAAATATCGGGACCAATTCAAGAATATGGCAATATTGCGTAGTTTTTGAAAATGCCATCATCGGTAGCAATTGTAATATCTGTGCGCATACACTCATCGAAAATGATGTTGTGGTTGGCGATAATGTCACCATTAAGTCTGGAGTTTTCCTGTGGGATGGAACGCGGGTAGGAGACGATGTATTTATTGGACCTAACGCCACCTTCACTAACGACATAATGCCTAGATCAAAAACATATCCTGATTCATTTCAAGGTATAACGGTAGAGAAAGGCGCCAGTATTGGCGCAAACGCAACCATATTACCAGGAGTCTCTATTGGACGTTATGCAATGATTGGTGCGGGTTCTGTAGTGGTTCATGATGTTCCAGATCGAGCTGTAGTTGTTGGTAATCCAGCGAAAATAATACGGTATACAAGCGAATGATCCCCTTTCTTGACCTTAGAAATACAAACAAACAATATCGCAAAGAATTGATCGATGCCTGTACTCGCGTGGTTGATTCAGGATGGTATATTCAGGGCGAGGAAACCGAGGCTTTCGAACGAGAATTTTCATCTTACTGTGCTACCAAACATTGTATCGGTGTAGCAAATGGTCTTGATGCCTTGACTTTAGTACTTCGTGCTTGGAAAGTTCAAGGTAAACTAAAAGACGGTGATGAGGTTATTGTACCTGCGAATACTTACATCGCCAGCATACTTGCTATTACAGAAAACAATTTGAAGCCAGTTCTCGTCGAACCAGATGAAACTAGTTATAACATTTGCCCTCACAAGACAGAATCCGCTATTTCATCAAAAACGAGAGTCATATTGGCAGTGCATTTGTACGGTCAATTAGCTGATATGCCAGCTATTATGGATATTGCAGAACGCCACCATCTGCTCGTGCTGGAAGATGCCGCACAAGCACATGGTGCCAATGTTAATGGCCGAAAAGCGGGGAATTGGGGGCACGCTTCAGGCTTTAGCTTTTATCCAGGGAAAAATCTTGGCGCACTTGGCGATGCTGGGGCTATAACTACACATTGTAGTGAGCTAGCAGAAACTGTTCGTGCGATCGGTAACTATGGTGGCCTTAAAAAGTATGAAAATATTTATCAAGGAGTAAATAGTCGCCTAGACGAATTGCAGGCTGCAGTTCTCAGAGTTAAATTGAAATATTTGGATAAAGAGATTTCTTATCGACGTAAAATTGCCCAAACCTATTTGCGAACCATTACTAACCCACAGGTAATAGTGCCTTTCAATTCAACCGATCCCTTGGTATGGGAACAGCATGTATGGCATTTATTCGTGGTGCGCTGTGAAAAACGAGATGAACTAAAGATATTTCTGGAAGAGAACGGGATACAAACCCTAATTCATTACCCTATACCACCCCATAAACAACAGGCCTATCCAAATTTGAACAAGATGACCTTCCCTGTCACTGAACAGATTCATCAGCAAGTGCTAAGTTTACCAATCGGTCCAATGCTAAGTGTTGACGAAGCCATCAGAATATCTGAAATTTGTAACCTTTTTGACGGAAAACGACTGGCGTAATTCGCGCCTAAGTATTTTGTACCTAGGAAGTGAAAAAGGGAGTCCTAACTACTTCACGCCATGCCGTCATTGATAAAAATCGGAAGAGTCGCAGCATTGTTTAGCATAGACGCCTTGATTAACGTCAATCGAGCGATGCGAAAACGGATGGAAAAATCCACTCGGCCCGCCATACAAGTAAAACCCGTTTTTAAAAGATACTGTTGATTTTAGGCATTACAGAAAATGAAGCTAACTCAAAGTTAACCCTTAAGGCGCGCTAAGATAATACCGAGATACACAAAACTATAGAGACGCCCTTATCATCACATTGTCGATAGCTTCGCAGGTTTTGTCTATCTCAAACGCGGTAAGTGTAGGATGAACCAAGAACATTAGGCTCGTCTCCCCTAGCAACTTAGCGTTGCGAAGTCGGACTGCAGGCCTAAACCCGGAATTGTCAAACGCTTTTTCTAAATACACCTCTGAGCACGACCCTTGGAAGCAAGGCACCCCCTCGGCATTTATTTCGCCAACAATTCGGTCTCTGTTCCATCCTTTGCCTAAGCCAGATGGTTTTACAAATACATAATGTTTATATTCTGCATGCTCCATACAATCTGGCACATTTACTACCCTCAAGGCGTCGAATCGGTTACATATATGATCAATTTTTTTTGCATTTTCTCGACGTTTCTTTGTCCAATCAGGCATATATTTAAGTTGAATTCGACCGATTGCTGCCTGCATTTCAGTCATCCGCCAGTTTGTACCAAAACTTTCGTGTAACCAACGAAAACCCGGAGGGTGTTCCCGCTCATAAATAGCTTCATAGCTTTTACCATGATCTTTATATGACCACATTTTTGACCATAGCGCTTTACTATTGGTTGTAACCATCCCGCCCTCACCACCGGTGCTCATAATTTTATCTTGGCAAAAGGACCAGGCCCCTATGTGGCCTATACTACCGATACTTTGTCCTTGGTATTTTGCTCCATGGGCTTGGGCACAATCCTCAATTACATAAAAACTATGTTTCTTAGCCAATGCCATTATTGGCTTAAGGTCAGCCGGCATACCCGCCAAGTGCACTACTATAACGGCCTTGGTGTTAGGAGTTAGCACGGCACCTATAGTCTCCGCAGTAATATTCTGGCTATTCAAATCAACATCAGCGAAAACCGGGGTTGCGCCCGCAGTGACGATAGATGAGGCAGAAGCCAAGAAGGTACGAGAAGTCGTTATAACTTCATCGCCAATACCCACATCTAGGGCCTTTAGTGCAAGATCAAGCGCCAACGTTCCATTCGCTACAGCGACCGCAAATTCGCTTCCAGTCCAGCTTGCAAACTCTTGCTCAAAGTGCCGGCACTCAATACCGGTCCAGTAATTTACTTTATTAGACAATAATATATTTTTTATAGTTTCGGCCTCTTCTTCCGTAAAAGAGGGCCAAGGTGAGAACTTGGTATTCAACATAATGGGTTATCCAACATAAAAGTTCAAATGGGCCTAGCAGGAAGACCTACGACAGTTAAACCGCTATCTATATTATTCACCACCGTTGCGCCGGCACCGACTATAACGTTATCGCCGATCACAATTTCTTGAATTATATTTGCGCCAATACCAACCCATGACATCTTACCTAGTAAAACCCTTCCTGCTAAGTTTGCTCCAGGGCTAACATGTGTAGCAGCTTCCAAAACACAGTCGTGGTCTATTGTAGCACCAGTATTAACTATACTAGCCCTGCATAATGTGGCAAACGAGTTAATTACGGCATTCGCCATTACTACCGTACCTTCCTCTAACACAGCATACTTACTTACTATGGCGGCAGGATGAACTAAAATTGCACTGTTATGCTTGACCTCACTCAAGTACTTAAATTTTTCCCAACGTACTTCATTATTGCCGATCGCCACAAAGAAAGAATCGTAGGCATCGATGCAATCGACTAAATCACTAGTGCGCCCAACAACAGGCCAAGCACCAACAGAATCTATCGATGGCCAGGCGTCATCGTAGAATACTATATATTGCCAACCCACCAATTCTGCTACGTCAGCTACAACCTTGCCATGCCCACTTGCGCCTATAATAGCCAGGCGCTTCACTTCTTTTCACCTTCAAACTTAGCCATCGTCACCTCACCATCACCACTAATTCCATCTCTAACGAATACCTTTTTACCAGTAAGCAATAATATTCTGACATCTAACCAGAGAGATTGATGATCGACATACCAGATATCTAACTTAAATTTTTCTTCCCAGCTAATCGAGTTGCGGCCATTCACCTGCGCCCAGCCCGTAATCCCCGGTCGAATATCATGTCTCCGTCTTTGTTCTTTGGAATAACGTGGGAGATATTCAGCTAATAGTGGGCGAGGACCGACTAGACTCATATCTCCCTTGATCACATTCCAAAGGCCAGGTAACTCATCTAAACTTAGGCTCCGTAATTTTTCTCCAAATGGGGTTAGACGCTCGCTGTCGGGGAGAGGCTCCCCGTTTCTGTCCACTGCATTTTTCATACTTCGAAATTTAATCATCTCAAACACAACACCATGCAGGCCTGGCCGGTTCTGACGAAAAAAAACAGGCGAACCAAACTCTCTAGATACCCGCCAAGCAACAATGCCAATAATGGGAGCCGCCACAGATAAGATAATGACAGACATGAATACATCAAAAACACGCTTCCACATAATCCCAAGCACCCAAAGCTATAAAATAAATATCTCGACAGTCTACCAAGAATCACGTTATCCCGTCGCGAGGCATAGCCGATCTCTGATAAGTCGCTCGATAACATAACGAAAAGTTATCTTTAATCTGCATAACGTATTTAGAAAAGTTGAACACTATACTTTATTCCACTATTCTCCAAAATCTCACCCTCAATACTCTTGACGCACCCACATCACTGTAATATTTTTTTCAAATATTTAAACTTATAATTAATATGATCATGAAAGAAATGAAGTAATATCGAAAGGATCCAAATGTGAGGCTCCACAAGAAGGTAATTCTTTGTCAAAACCCTTGCTTTGTGTTCGAAAATCACACGATTTCCTAAAGTTTTCATTGAATTATTGTCATGTGATCTGTAATAGAATAAGGGTTCAGAAACTGCAGAGAACTCAGTGATAGATGCACAACGTATAGTAAAGTCCCAGTCCTCAGCTTTTAACTCTTCATCAAACCCACTTACTTTATCAAATAATTCCCTTGAGAATAGAATTGAGCCTGCCGCGTATGTTTGACGAAGGAACATACTCTTCAGGACAACTCCTGTTAAGATTTTCCTGGGGAAAACTCTCATTTCTTTCCGCGTTTCAGAGTCAAATTCGACTGCTTGTGTATAACAAAATTCAGATTTTTTATTCTTTTTTATCTCACAAATTTGTTTTTCTATTTTTTTTGGATGCCAATAATCATCAGATGCTAAAATTGCGATATACTCTCCACCTGTAAGATCTACTATGCCTTTGTTTAGTGTTTTACAAACGCCCATGTTCTCCTGCTTTAAAAAAGTAAAGTTATAAGACTGACGACTTTCTTCTATTACTGCTACTGAACCATCAGAAGATCCATCATCTATTACTATAAGCTCAATATTACTGTAAGTCTGACTTAGTACACTTTCTATTGCCTCTTTGACATACTTTTCATGATTGTAACAAGGTATTACAACGCTAACTTTGGATTCATGCACCAGCTTCACCACAAAAATTGTCCAGATATTTAATATAGAAAATTAATAATTAGGAATGCCTCTTCGATTAGACATTAGCGCTACTCCTTCAGCCACTACTACAAATACTCGTTAACTTACCACATTGACTATGCTAGGTAAATTCCTCTGAAACAGCAGCAAGCCTAAAAGTCAAAACAAGCTTCTACTGATGTTAGCTATCGCTAAGGTCAACTGCATTAGCAATTTTGCTAGTTTTTGGCACGTAAAAATCTATCATGGCGCCTGCCCCTATGTTGATGATTAAGAAAGATAACTTGATCCTACGGCAATTATGCTAGAAAATATATTCGAACTTTTGCTTTGGCAGCGACCTAACATGGCTGGGCGCAAAGAAATTTTTACTACCGCAACCACTTCGCTCAATACTTCCTTGATCTGCCCGCCAAAGGACTACAGTAATCAACCAAAAAGTACTGACTTTCTAATAGCCACCTGTCTAATTTCAGAAAAATCACCCGCCGATACGAACTCGGCCCCAGCAAGAACGTATCCCTTATTATAACTCTAATACTCGCTGTCAGTCAGATTAATATCTATAAATCTATATCTTACAGACGCTGTTTAATCTTAATTATAAGTAAAGCTGTAATTATATGGTGACGTTTACGATAAAATCTTTTTCTGCGCGCAATAGAAGGAAGGTAACTTAGATATTCGCGCCTCTGCTGCCAGCATAATCTGCTCATCATATTTACGAAAAAATTGTTCATGGCAGCCCAAAGATTAAGGCCTTCCCCAGAGCCGTAAAATTTCTGGCCAGAAGCGAAAGGGCAGGATCACATAAATGGGAAATGACGACATTCAACTTCGAGAATGGCAAAATTCGCATCACACTTTTAATCATACGAGGAAATCAATCGAGTGAATAAGCTATTGTTCCTATAGTTTTGGCATCATTTCTTACCGCGCGATACCACTCTACTATAACCAAAAATTTCATATCTTATAAATTAACTCTCACCTTACTACTCGTAAAAAACTAATAAGCGAGCCAGAGTAAAACATTGTGCTAATTTTTTAAATCCAAATATTGACGAATATCTTTATCATTAAATGACTATGTTGATTGGGAATACGCAGGACCTTGTCGCAGTTCGTACTAAATTTTGAGCTCGAGAGAGATCTGATATTTTCACCAATAGCCCACACTATACCAACGCATTGCAAACCTTTCAGGCTATCCAATTCAATGCCTCTGGTAGGCGTAGACCTTCGAAGAAAATCATATTTAATTCACTACTCGCGATCGAGATCATGTCCGCACTCATAGAGCAATCACCATAACCGCACGAATATTAAAGTCGATAATTACAATTTTAGTTCCACTGTTATTATTATACTTTTTTTAATACACTTGGTTCTCTAAAGCAAAGATGCGTTCGCTGTTTTTCTAGGCATTTCTTCCGGTACCAAAAAAGTTTAATTTAGATAGCCAATGTCGACGAAATTTGTGGATAATTATTCCATAGCTCGAGCCAAAACGGTCCACTTAGAGGGCGCAAACACCCTGGTCAGCTTCAGGCTAAGGTTGAATTTAGCGGCATTCAATTATTAATCAAAAATCATCAAGATTTTTGATCCACTGACATAAAGCGAAAAGAGTGAGGGCTAAGACTTGTTTACTACAGTCAAGCTTCTTCTAGAGTTGCTGTAGCAATAAGCCGAGTAAATCCCTAGGGCCGCTGGGACTAAAGGGTAGGTGAAATACTTGGCCACAAATAATAGCAAAATTGTTATGCTCAATAAGCATCCCGATAGCAGCAGTAAATCTGATCGCCTTCTTTATCAAAAATTAACGATGAGAAAAAAATTATACACCAACCCAAAAAATATTAGGTTTGCGTACTTCTTTCTAATTTCATGCCTGTTTAATGCAAGCAGCGACCCTAACGACACTTTCCAGTTTCTTGTAAAAAATGAAAGATAACAACAAGAAATATTGATACCCCTCTAAGGGCATCACCATCTTGTCTATAATTCATGAAGGCCATGTATTAATGATCTGATTAGCTGGGAGATAGAGACGAAGAATTTCATGGTCAAGAGGGAGCGATAGAATATTACCCAAAAAGTACCAAGGCCGCTAAACCTCTGGCTGATCAAATTTGCGTTAACCAGCATTGAGACTGAATCAAGTCACCAGTCGTAATTTAGCACTGTCTTGCTTGCTCAACCACACGGAGTCCTGAATTGAGCTGCTTGACTGATAGCCCGTCGGCGCATCGGCAAGCAACTCTGCCACCTTTTGACATTGAAAGTCGTGACAGGCAACATCTAGTTGGTCAAGCAGGTCTTTTGTAGCGGGCCAGTTTAATGCTTCTTCTTCAGCTCGCATAATACGCGAATGCTGTGTACCTTCTACGTTGTCACCAATCAGTAATTCTTCATAAAGCTTTTCGCCGGGACGCAGGCCGGTATATTGGATATCAATGTCCCCCTCTGGATGCTCATCGTCTTTGACTGAGAGCCCGGATAAATGGATCATCTGCTTCGCCAAATCGACAATTTTTACCGGATCACCCATATCTAATACAAAAACATCACCACCTTTACCCATTGAGCCTGCCTGAACAACCAGCTCCGCGGCCTCAGGAATGGTCATGAAGTAGCGAATAATATCGGGATGAGTCACCGTAAGAGGGCCACCCTGTTTGATTTGTCTTCTGAACAGTGGCACCACCGACCCCGATGAACCAAGCACATTGCCAAAACGCACCATGGTGAAGCGAGTGCCACTTTGACGCTTGGATAAACCCTGTAGTACCAGTTCAGCAACGCGCTTAGAAGTGCCCATGATATTGGTGGGCCTCACCGCTTTATCGGTCGAAATTAATACAAAAGATTCAACACCCGCTTTAATTGCCGCTTCAGCGCAGTACCAAGTGCCAAAGATATTATTTCGCACGCCCTCAACAATGTTATTTTCAACCAATGGCACATGTTTATAGGCCGCCGCATGGTAGACGGTTTGAACACCGAAGGTTGCCATGATCGTTTCCATGCGGTGTTCTTTTTGCACAGAGCCCATAATAGCGCTGAGCTTGATACCAGCCTTAACTAGCAGGCTATTCCCTTGAAGCTCCTGCTCAATGGTGTATAGACTGAATTCATTAAGTTCAAACAGCACAAGATGTTTAGGCTGTTGCTTGATGATTTGGCGGCATAACTCGCTGCCGATAGAACCACCAGCACCGGTTACCATAACAACCTTGTCTGTGACGCAAGCATGCATGAGGTCGTTGTTGGCAGCCACTGAATCGCGACCCAATAAGTCACCAACATCAACGTCCTTAATGTCTTCCAATCGAGCCTTGCCGGTCAAAATATCTGTAAGATCTGGAATGGTTTGTACAGAGATGCCAAGAGGCCCCAGTTTTTTAAGAATACTGCCTCGTCGTGATCGCGGTGCATTGCCAAGCGCTAGCAATATACTGGAGACGTCATTGTCGATCACTAAGTGTTCGAGTTGATCTGGGTGAAAGACTGTTTTACCCGCGATTATTGTGCTGTGCAATTTGCGATTGTCGTCCGCAAAGGCGACGACATGATAACCGGTGGGCTCCAATGATTGAGCTAATTGATGACCGGAATAGCCGGCCCCGTAAATGATGACATTATTACGCGGGCCACGCTGACTGATGCTGTTAGCCATAAGCAGAAACTGACGAGCCAATATTCTGGGTGCCCCGATCAATGATAATGCTATAAACAAATAAATGAGCGGCACAGAACGGGGTAAAAAAGACTGAAGATAGAAACCACTCAGCGCCAACACAACACTGGAAATAGCAACGCCTACACCGATTGTTGTCATCGCTGGAATCACCATGTAGCGAAGGATCGCTCGGTATAATCCCAGCTTGATAAACACGATAATGGATGCTGCGGAAGTAATAGCCCAGGAAATTAGTAATTTGTAATCAAGGTCGAAACTCACTACACCTAAACGTAGACAAGTCGCTAAATAGAGCGCAAAGGTAATAGCAAATATATCGTAGCTTAATGAAATAAAACGCTTTGTACTGCGCCTCGCTTCAAACAATTTTTTCATTGGCGACGCCATGATTTTAGTATCCTTACTTATAACCGTAACTCGTTACATATCCTTATATAGAGTTTATCACTCTATCATAACCTGATTGTCTAGACTACAGGGGAATTTAAGCAAATAATCATGTTTCGGAAGGCTTAGACGACCTGTCAACGCGGTCCTGACGCTCATTAACCTGTTACTACCCATCCTCAAACTGTAACGCATGCAAATTCGCATAATGCCCGCCTAACTGAATCAACCGCTGGTGATTGCCCTGTTCAACAATGTGCCCATGATCCATTACGATAATACGATCGGCTTTTTCTATGGTAGACAAGCGATGGGCGATTACCAACGTTGTACGCCCAATCATC
>Ga0206127_1001716_pt1 | contig 23161 bp, 24 predicted proteins | sample Helgoland_Spring_6_FD_148646 | JGI IMG/M metagenome (GOLD analysis project Ga0206127, IMG submission 148646) | Pelagic subsurface seawater microbial communities from Kabeltonne, Helgoland, North Sea - Helgoland_Spring_Bloom_20160419_1 | ecosystem: Environmental > Aquatic > Marine > Epipelagic ...
TGCTTGCCCCCAATGCGGCCGAAACTCAGGTTCAAAACGCCCGAAAGGCACTTGATCAAACCCATTCCTTAGAGGATGTTCTGTCTGCCCTTCGACAATTGTCAAAAAACTGATACAATGAAGTCCTATAAGATCGCCAAGAAAACAGCGACATCACGTACGAGCAAACGAGGCAAAGGTATAAATTCTATGAAAGAGCATCGAGCCAAGGATAAAGCGTTTGCACCGATTGATTTGATGGGTGCCAAGAAAACAGGGCTGCGCACGCAATTTGCTGCGCTCTGTTATCGTCTGCGCAAAGGTAAGCCTGAAGTCCTGTTGGTGACATCGCGTCGTACCAAACGTTGGATTATCCCCAAAGGGTGGCCACAAGACGGAATGTTACCCGCGCAAAGTGCTGCGATTGAAGCTTTGGAAGAAGCTGGCGTCGAGGGCAAACTGAGCAATGAATCCTTAGGAATTTATTCCTACACCAAGCATCACGTGTCTGGTCGTGCGATCCCCTGTGTGGGGATTGTCTATAGCTTGAAAGTCAAAACGATCCACGATCGGTATCGCGAAATCGGCCAGCGCAAACGCAAATGGTTCAGCTTGGCCGATGCTGCCCGAAGGGTGAGCGAGCCGGAACTCGCACACATCATTCGCAGTTTTAATCCAAAACAGGCCCGCAAAAGCTGAAATCTCTCGACCGCAGTTTTTTCACTCTATATCAGTGAGCTATGATCCAATACGCCCTCAAATGTTCCAATGACCACCAGTTTGAAAGCTGGTTCCAATCAGCAAGCGCGTTTGACAAGTTGCAAAACGCACGAATGTTGACCTGCGCGGTATGTGGCGTGGCGGACGTGAACAAAGTATTGATGGCCCCCGCCGTACGACCTGCACGCAAAAACGCGGATCAATCCGGTCCAAAAGGCCCCGGCCCATTGTCGGCTCCCGCGACACCGGCAGAGCAAATGATCGCGGAAATGCGTGAAAAGGTCGAAAGTAACAGTGAATATGTGGGTAGCGAATTCGCAAAAAAAGCACGCGCGATGCACAACGGCGATGCGCCTGAAACGTCGATCTACGGCGAAGCAAATTTAGAAGAGGCGAAAAAACTGGTGGAGGACGGCGTGCCCGTGCTTCCGCTTCCATTTCGACCCTCAGGAAAGGACAACTGATGCAGGTTATTTTGACAGGCGGCAATCGCGGCATTGGCGCGCAAATGACATCGCAAATGCGTGCGCGTGGAGATACGGTGCTTGCCACCTCACGCGATGGCAGCACAGGTGCCGTCCTTGACGTGACCAACTCCGAGCAGATTAAAAGCTTTGCGGCAAGTTATGAACCAGCGCTTGATCTTCTGGTGTGCAACGCGGGCGTTTACCTCGACAAAGGTCATGCGCTCGAAAACGGGTACGAAGCCCAAATTTGGGCCGAAACATTTGCTGTAAATGTCACTGGCGTTTTTCATACGATCCAAGCGCTTTTACCCGCACTACGCCGTAGTGATGCCCCCAAAGTGGCGATCATAGCGTCGCAAATGGGCTCCTCCGAGCGCGCCGGTGGCAACGCTTTTCTCTATCGCGCATCCAAAGCGGCTGCCGTGAACCTTGCTTGTAATCTTGCGATCGACCTCAAAGGCGATGGCATCGCGGTTGGCGCGTATCACCCGGGCTGGGTTCAGACTGATATGGGCGGTGCCGAAGCAGATATTGATGCGGCGACCTCAGCCACAGGGTTGATCGCAAGATTTGATAAGCTTTCGCGCGACCACACGGGTGTTTTTGAGAATTACGACGGCGCATTGATGCCATTTTAAGCTGCGCGCACGCGTTATCATCACCGCCCCTTGCCCTTGCAAGCATAGCGCCGTAAATGCTGGCCAAACTCTCCTAACAAGGACGCTGGTATGCCCGTTCTCGTGATGAAATTCGGCGGCACGTCCGTCGCCAATCTTGACCGCATCAAACGCGCCGCAAAACGCGTGGGCGTTGAAGTCGCCAAGGGCTATGACGTGATCGTCATTGTCTCTGCGATGTCTGGCAAAACCAATGAATTGGTGGGCTGGGTCAATGAAACATCCCCGCTCTATGATGCGCGTGAGTACGACGCGATTGTCAGCTCTGGTGAGAACGTCACCGCGGGCTTGATGGCGCTGACTTTGCAAGAGATGGACGTGCCCGCACGCTCTTGGCAAGGCTGGCAAGTGCCTGTGAAGACCACATCTGCACATTCCGCAGCACGGATCGAAGAGATCCCTGACGACAACATCCGTGCGAAGTTCGCAAGCGGCGACCGCGTTGCTGTGGTGGCTGGTTTTCAAGGTGTTAGCCCAGAGGGTCGCATCACAACGCTTGGGCGCGGTGGCTCTGATACGACGGCTGTCGCCTTTGCCGCAGCATTTGATGCAGAACGTTGCGATATCTACACGGATGTTGATGGTGTTTACACAACCGATCCACGCATCACTGACAAAGCCCGAAAACTCGACAAGATCGCCTTCGAGGAAATGCTGGAACTCGCAAGTCTAGGCGCGAAAGTCTTGCAGACCCGTTCCGTTGAATTGGCGATGCGGTACAAAGTGAAATTGCGGGTCTTAAGCTCGTTTGAAGAACAATCTGATGAAGCTGGCACATTGGTTTGCGCCGAGGAGGAAATCATGGAATCCAACGTCGTTTCAGGCATCGCCTACAGCCGCGATGAAGCAAAAATGACCCTCGTTTCAGTTGCGGATCGCCCCGGAATTGCTGCGGCGATCTTTGGGCCGTTGTCAGACGCGGGTGTGAACGTGGACATGATTATTCAAAACATTGCCGAAGATGGGCGTACGGATATGACCTTCTCTTGCCCCACGGATCAGGTGAAGCGGGCGGAAAAGGCAATGGAAGACGCGAAAACGGCAGGTGACATCAACTATCACGATCTGATTGCAGACACGGATGTTGCCAAGATTTCCGCGGTCGGGATTGGAATGCGCTCGCAATCTGGCGTAGCGGCAAAAATGTTCAAAACGCTCAGCGACGAAGGTGTGAACATCAAAGTGATCGCGACCTCAGAAATTAAAATATCGGTTCTGGTGGATCGCAAATACATGGAACTCGCAGTGCAAGCGCTTCATGATGCATTCGAGTTAGAAAAAGCCTGATTCCTAGAATTTTCGATTATTTTCTGCGCAAACCTGAGCAAGGGGCCAGCCTCTCTCGCCCTTTAGGCTTTTTTCGATAAAGAGAAGACATACGAATTGCTACATTTGCGTCTGCTCGCCATTTCGATCAAAGCATCTTAAGGTGAGTGCCGTGGAAGTTGATCCACTTTAGTATTTGCCGAAAAGGGCGCAACATTAATGGCGCAAAAACGCGAAAGTGAAAGCCGCAAGTTGCTTGGCCGTCTGCGTGATGCAATGGCAGAGGACGGTGATGGTCAGCAACGGCTTGATAAAATCACTGGGCTTATTGCATCGTCGATGCAGACCGAAGTGTGTTCCATTTATCTTTTTCGCGACGCTGAAACGCTAGAGTTATGTGCCACCGAAGGATTGAACCCCGAATCCGTGCACCAGACCCGTCTGCGTCTTGGCGAAGGTCTGGTTGGCCGTGTCGCGAAACGGTCCAAAACGATCAACACCGCAGATGCGCCCTCTGAAAAAGGATTCCGCTACATGCCGGAAACAGGCGAGGAGATTTTCTCGTCGTTCCTAGGCATTCCGATCCAGCGCCTGGGCGAAAGACTGGGTGTTTTGGTTGTCCAGTCCAAAGCCGCGCGACTGTTTTCAGCAGATGAGCTTTACGCACTTGAAGTCGTTGCAATGGTTCTCGCCGAAATGACCGAGCTTGGCGCGTTTTTGGGCGAAGGCGAAGCGCTCTCCGCGCGCCACCAGCAACCCGTTTTGTTGCGAGGCACCACAGGACAGGAAGGCGCGGCAATCGGTCATGTCTGGCTGCACGAACCACGTGTGGTGGTCACGAACGTTATTGCCGAAGATCCCGAAACAGAGTCCAGACGCCTCAACGAGGCCGTTGATACGCTGCGCGTGAGCGTCGACAAACTACTCGCCGGCGCGGCCGGCGGGGACGGTGAGCAACTGCAAGTCCTTGAAGCTTATCGCATGTTTGCCAATTCCAAAGGCTGGATGCGACGCATGGAGGAGGACATCTCTAACGGTCTATCCGCTGAGGCTGCGGTTGAAAAAGAGCAAACTCAAGCGCGCACGCGGATGGGACAAGTCTCTGACAGCTATTTACGTGAGCGTTTGCAAGATCTCGATGACCTCTCAAACCGTTTACTGCGTATTTTGACGGGCCAAGGCACGATCACAGGCGCTGAAATGCCTGCCGATCCTGTGCTTGTCGCGCGTAATATTGGACCAGGTGAATTGCTGGAATACGGGCGTTCCTTAAAGGCGATTGTGCTTGAAGAGGGAAGTGTCGGTTCGCACGCAGCCATTGTTGCGCGCGCGCTTGCCATTCCGTTGGTGGTGCACGCCGAAGCGATCACGCGCGAAGCCTTGAACGGCGACCAGATCATGGTCGACGGAGACCAAGGTATCGTTCACTTGCGTCCCGATGATACCGTGAACGCGGCTTTCCAAGATAAAATCGCCATGCAGGCGGACGCGCAGGAACGCTACTCCGCCACCCGCAACGCCCCCGCAACCACTCTTTGTGGCACCACGATTGGCTTGCAAATGAACGCAGGCTTAATGGCAGATCTCCCGTCGCTTGAGAGTTCCGGCGCAGAAGGTGTTGGCTTGTTCAGGACGGAACTACAGTTCCTGATCCGCAATCAAATGCCTCGGCGTTCTGAACTCAGCGCGCTTTACAAGCGTGTACTTGATGCTTCCGGCGACAAACGGGTGGTGTTTAGAACGCTCGATATCGGCTCGGACAAAGTCCTGACCTATATGAAGCCGAATGACGAGCCCAACCCTGCCTTAGGCTGGCGCGCCATTCGCGTTGGGCTCGACAAACCCGGGGTGATGCGCATGCAGTTGCAAGCGCTTTTGCGTGCCGCTGCGGGCAGGAACTTGTCGGTTATGTTCCCTTTTGTTGCGCAATATAGTGAATATATCGCCGCGAAAGCGGAAATGAACAAAGCGATGGATCGTGAACGTAAGCTCGGACATCCGCTTCCTGCCAAACTAGAAATCGGCGCGATGCTGGAGACCCCATCGCTCGCGTTTGCACCGCAGGCGTTCTTTGAAGACGCAGAGTTCCTCTCTATTGGCGGCAATGACCTAAAGCAGTTCTTCTTTGCGGCAGATCGCGAAAACGAACGCGTGAGGCGGCGTTATGATACCCTGTCGATCTCTTTCCTGAGTTTTTTGCAAGGCATCGTCACACGCTGTGAAGTCGCTGGAACCCCACTGTCATTTTGTGGCGAAGACGCGGGACGCCCTGTCGAGGCTGCGTGCTTTGCCGCAATCGGGTTGCGCACGCTCTCGATGCGCCCTGCCTCCATTGGACCGGTAAAACACATGTTGCGCCGTGTCGACTTGAACGTGCTTCGCAAAATCATCGAAGAATGTCATGACAGTGGCGAGCAATCGGTACGCGCACCCGTGATGGAATACCTCAAAAGCGTCGCGCGTTAGAGCGATTTTACGGCGTCGGCCAGACGTAGGACCAGAGTGTCACGTGGGAGTTTGTGTGCCTTGCCTGCGCGCATCAGGCCAAAATGCACATGCGCCATTTCTTGATAGTAGCTCGTGTAGGCATAGTTCGTCGCAGCACCAGCGACAGCGCCAATGATTGGCACTGTTTGTGCCGCAAGTTTTTGCCCCAAGGCCGCGCTGAGACGCGGCGCAACGCGGGCAATAATGCCATGCACTGTCGTGCCAGATAGAGTAACACGCGCACTCAAAAAGCCCATATCTGCACCATCATCAGCTGCGAGCGGGCCAGCGGCTGCAAACACTTGAATGCACTCCGCTTGGATTTCGGGCTGGTTCGGATCAAAGCCATATTCTGCGGCAATCCCTTGGATGGCACGCAAAAGAACGGTTGTCGTAACAGGCAACTCAGCGAGCGCTGTTGGCAAACCACCTGCCCCGCCAGCCGCGCCCATCGCGGTGGCTGCCGCCGTATTGAGCCAGGATTTTTGATCAGGCACCACACCGCGACTACGACTTGCGGCATTCAATGCGAAGTTTAACGCCTTGGTCGTTGCATCCTCGAGGCGCTCTTTGACCGGATCGGGCAACCGCTCCATCAAGTTTTCAGCTTGCCCACCAACAAGGTTAAGCACCTGAATACCAACGCCACTTGCTTTTCGATAGCGTTTTGCTATCTCACTGATGTCACGGTCTAGATCGGGTGTGCTTAACTCTGTCGCCATATCCCTAAGATCAGCATGTAGAGTGCAAATTTCAAGCGCTACGCGACACCTTACCCTGCACATTTTGCCAGACTGGCGCATGTGCGTTCAATCCCAATACGCGTTCAGGGTTTGTTGGCGGTGGCATCAAGACACCGTCCAAACGTGAAAATCCGAACTTTTTATAGTATGGTTCATCGCCGACAAGCATGACCCTGAGCCAGCCATTCTCGTCCGCCCGCGCGAGACTATCGCGGATCAAAGCGCTGCCCAAACCTTCGCCTTGGCGCGTCGGGTGGACGGCGACAGGACCCAAAAGCAGTACTTTGTGCATGCCTATCTGCACAGGCCAATAGCGGATCGCACCGGCGAGGATTCCATCACTGTCGCGGGCGACACTGCTCAACCCTTCAACAGGTGGCACCCCATCGCGCAAACGATAAGACGACAATGCCTCACGGCCCGGCGCAAAGCACAAATCATACAGCGCTTCGACCTCCCACCAATCCTCAGTTGTTTCTGGCTTGAGCGCGTACACCGATCTGCTTTCACGTTTTTGCTGGCATCGCGCCTAGCATGGCGGTAGCGATTGGGCAAACAAGGAGTGCACATAGATGTTTTATCGCCCCGAAGATGGCCATGGCCTACCCCACAATCCGTTCAATGCAATCGTCACACCGCGCCCCATTGGTTGGATTTCAACGCGAGATAGCGCAGGACGCGACAACCTTGCGCCTTATAGTTTCTTCAATGCGATAGCTTATGTGCCACCACAGGTCATGTTTTCCTCGACAGGTGTAAAGGATGATCGCGGGGATACCAAAGACAGCGTTGCCGCTATTCGCGAAACGGGCGTGTTTTGCGTCAATATTGTATCTGCCGCCCTTCAGGATGCAATGAATGCCTCCAGTGCGACCCTTCCTGCGGGCAGTGACGAGTTTGCGCACGCCGGTTTAGACAAGCTTGAATGTGAGAGCATCAATGCGCCGCGCGTCGCAGCTGCACCTGCGTCTTTAGAATGCAAGGTGACGCAAATCATCAAGTTGGAAGGTGCAAGCAATCATCTCGTACTTGGCGAAGTTACAGGCATCCATATGGATGACGCCTGCATCAAAGACGGGCGTTTTGATGTAACAACGTTCCAGCCCTTGTCGCGCTTGGGATATCGCGACTATGCGATTGTCAAAGACCTATTCGAGCTTACACGCCCCGACGATTAAGTCGGGAGGGGCGGTCTAGTGGCCGCCCAAAATGCCTGTGCGAACTTGATAATCAACCGCAATTTCATAATCAGGGTCGTCATCACTATCCACCATCAGATGGCCCGCATTTGTCAAAAGCTGATGACAATCGCGGCTGAGATGGCGCAGTTGAATGCGCTTGCCTGCGTCCTCGTATTTGCCCGCAACCGCTTCAATCGCTTGCAGGGCTGACTGATCCACAACCCGGCTTTGCGCGAAATCAACGATAACTTCTTTCGGATCGTCCTCGATGTTGAACAACTCGATGAAGCCATCGGATGATCCAAAGAACAACGGTCCTTGAATTTCGTAAACTTTCGCGCCCTCAGACGTAGAAGACGGACGTTCAATCGCGTGAATGCGTCGCGCATTGTTCCAAGCATATGCGAGCGCGGAGACGATAACGCCAACGACAACTGCGACCGCGAGATCAGAGTAAACCGTTACAACGGTTACGAGAATGATTACAAAGGCATCCATCTTTGGAACACGGCGCAAAATGCGCAGCGAGTTCCAAGCAAACGTGCCAATCACGACCATAAACATCACGCCCACGAGTGCTGCCAATGGGATCAGCTCAATAATCGACGAGCCAGCGACAATGAACAGCAGCAAGAAAATCGCGGCCGCAATGCCTGCAATCCTTGTACGTCCACCAGATTTCACGTTGATCATCGACTGACCGATCATCGCACAGCCGCCCATGCCACCGAAGAAACCTGTAACCGTGTTTGCGATGCCCTGCGCGATACATTCTTGCGACGCACCGCCACGTTTATTAGTCATTTCACCCACGAGGTTCAACGTTAGCAGGCTTTCAATCAAACCAATCGCTGCGAGAATAACCGCATATGGCAGAATAATCTGGAAGGTTGCCCAGTTCAGCGGAACCGTTGGAATATGCCACGTAGGCAAGCCACCTTGGATCGAAGCGAGATCGCCAACGCGCGGCACATCAAGCCCGAACGCAATCACCACAGCGGCCACAATACCAATGCCAGCCAATGGCGCAGGGATCACCTTGGTGATGCGCGGCGTCACCCAGATAATCGCCATGGTGCAGCCGACCAAAATCAGCATCAACACCATCGGCATTCCAGTAAGCCACTCGCCACCCGTCATACCATGGCCATCGCTTACGACGGTTCCCGGCACTTTAAATTGGGTCAATTGCGCGAGGAAAATCACAATCGCAAGGCCATTTACAAATCCCAGCATCACAGGATGCGGCACCAATCGAATGAATTTACCCCAGTGCATTGCCCCGAAGAAAATCTGTAAAAGCCCCATCAAAACAACCGTGGCGAACAAATATTCAACACCGTGCTGTGCAACCAATGCCACCATAACAACGGCCAAAGCCCCGGTCGCGCCCGAAATCATACCCGGGCGACCACCGATCAAAGCTGTAATCAGACCCACCAAAAACGCCGCGTAGAGCCCGACCAGCGGGTGCACACCAGCAACAAACGCAAAGGCCACAGCTTCGGGGACCAGCGCCAAAGCAACGGTCAAACCCGACAGTAATTCGATCCGCAACCGCGTGAAGGTAAAGCCTTCGTCCGGCATCCAACGCAAATCTGGTGCGGTCATATGATTGGCGAATGCACCGAGAATAGCTCGTTTCATGTGGTTAACCTGTCTTTCGGGGGACGCTATGTTAGCGCTCCGTAAACTAAGCAACGTGCAAAGAACACCCCTGCCCGCACGCGAATTTGACCCCTCATCAGCAATTCTTGCATTTTCATTGCGCGCGACGCTCGTTAGCTTGCTGATAAACTGCAAATGACAGGAAATGATTAACATGACTGACACAATGATCGCCGTGATCGGCGGCTCTGGCATTTATGACATCGACGGCTTGGCGGATGCTACATGGCAAACCGTTGAAACGCCGTGGGGCGATCCTTCCGACCAGATCCTGACGGGCATGTTAGACGGTGTGAAAATGGCCTTTTTGCCGCGACACGGGCGTGGACACGTGCACTCTCCGAGCACAGTTCCTTACCGCGCAAATATCGATGCGCTCAAGCGCATTGGGGTCACCGATGTGGTCTCTGTTTCTGCTTGTGGCAGTTTTCGAGATGAAATGGCTCCGGGTGATTTTGTCATTGTAGATCAATTCATTGATCGTACTTTCGCGCGCGAAAAATCCTTCTTTGGGACAGGTTGCGTTGCTCATGTTTCGGTTGCCCATCCCACCTGTCCGCGCTTGTCCACAGCCTGTCATACCGCAGCACAAGACGCTGGGATCAAAGTGCATATGGGCGGCACATACCTCGCGATGGAGGGTCCACAGTTTTCCACTTTGGCCGAAAGCAAAATGTACCGTGAAAGCTGGGGCGCAGATGTGATTGGGATGACCAATATGCCCGAGGCGAAACTCGCGCGCGAAGCCGAATTGTGCTACGCCTCTGTCGCGATGATCACCGATTATGACAGCTGGCATCCAGATCACGGCGAGGTCGATGTGACCGAAATCATTAAGACGCTTATGGGCAACTCCGACAAGGGCCGCGATTTGGTTAAACGCTTGCCTGCCCTGCTGGGCGCTAATCGCGAAGACTGTCCTCATGGCTGTGATAAAGCACTGGAATTTGCGATCATGACGGCCCCTGAGAAGCGCGATCCGGCGTTGCTCTCAAAGCTTGATGCGGTTGCAGGCCGGGTGCTTGGCTAATGGATATCTCACTTTGGCTGGCGTTTGTTGCCGCATCTAGCGCGCTTTTACTTATTCCGGGGCCAACGATCTTGTTGATCCTCAGCTACGCGCTCACCCAAGGACGCAAAGTGGCGCTCGCGACCGCTGCGGGTGTCGCATTGGGTGATCTTATCGCCATGACCGCGTCGCTCATCGGGCTTGGAGCCCTTATTGCGACGTCAGCGACGGCCTTTACTGTGTTGAAATGGACAGGTGCGCTTTATCTGCTCTTTCTTGGCATCAAAATGTTTCGCAGCGCTCCAAACGTTGGTGCAGGACTTGTCAGAACAGACACTGATGCGACGCCGTGCCAAGTGTTTCGCCATGCTGCCATCGTCACGGCGCTTAATCCCAAAAGCATCGGCTTCTTCATCGCCTTCGTGCCGCAATTTATTTCGGTTGATGCCGCTTATGCGCCCCAAGCTGGTATCCTGATAGCCACTTTCGTTGCTTTGGCTGCGCTCAACGCTTTTGTCTTCGCGATCCTTGCAGATCTAATGCGCAAACAGATCGCGCGCCCGATGGTGATGCGCCGGTTAACGCAAGCAGGTGGGCTAACGCTCATCGGTATGGGCGCAGCAACTGCCGCGTTAAAAAGAGCGTGATCTGGCGCGCGATCGTTCTCTGGCTTGCCTTTTCAAACCATGCGGTCGCACAAGAATTCCTACGCACGGATGTCGCTCTAAGTGATGATGATTTTTACAATCTTGTCGCCTGCGCGGCCCCCCCTGGTGGTGAGTGCGCTAAATCGATCGTGCGTTGGCCCAAAGACACGTTGACAATCGGCATCACAAAGATGGAACGGGCCTATTTGGGCGGTAAAAAGACCCGCGCAGAGGCCTCGTTGACCCGAGCGGTTGATGAAATCAATGCAGCTAACTCTGGCATTCAGCTCACACGCAATGACAGCGCCCCCGACATTGCGATCCTTTTTCTCGACATCCCTTCTCGTAGTCAAATCAAAGGGTCCGGCTTTAATGTTCTTGAAGGCACTCCGATTTCCGGTGCTGGCGTGCGTGTGTTTGCCAAAGACGGCGTGATCCTCAAGGCCGTGATTATCTTTACCACAGGCCTGCAAAAACGCGCTTATGAGAGTGCAATGCTAGAGGAAATCACTCAAGGCCTTGGCCTGCTCACGGACATTGGTGGCGCGTATTACGAAAGCCGCTCTATCTTTTCACAATCCAGCAACGCCCTGACAAAATTGGGTAAACAGGACATCATGGCCCTTGGCCGCCACTACCCCGCGCGCTAGACAGCGGTGCAACGCAAAAGGACGCACGTCATGAAAACCGTCAAAGATTACATCCGCACCATCCCTGATTTCCCGCATGAGGGGATTATGTTTCGCGATGTAACGACTCTTTTCAGCGATCCGCGCGGGTTTCGCATGGCAGTTGATCAGCTTTTGCACCCCTACGTAGGCACAAAGATCGACAAGGTCGTCGGGCTTGAAGCGCGTGGCTTCATTCTTGGCGGCGCGATTGCGCACCAGTTGAGCATTGGTTTCATCCCCGTGCGCAAAGCTGGCAAACTACCTGGCAAAGTGATCTCGCAGGACTACAAATTGGAGTACGGTGAAGCAACTGTTGAGCTGCACGACGATGCCATTCAAGCGGGCGAGAAGATCCTTGTCATTGACGACCTTCTTGCGACAGGTGGCACCGCCGAGGCTGGGATCAAGCTGATCGAGCGTTTGGGCGGTGAGATTGTTGGATGTGGCTTCGTGATTGACCTACCAGAACTTGGTGGGCGCAAGCGCCTTGAGGCGCTTGGCGTCGATGTGAAAGCACTTTGCACCTTTGAAGGGCTATAGCGCCAGAACCGCGCCGGGGTTCATGATGCCATTGGGATCAAGTGCGGTCTTGATCGCGCGCATTGCTGCCAATTTGGCTGGATCACCGTATTTCTCAAGATCGCCAGTCTTGAGACGTCCGATACCGTGTTCCGCACTGACGGAGCCGCCAAGCTCATGCACCAGATCATGCACCACCCGCTTCACCTCATCGCGTTCCGCAAGATAATCTTGGCGTGATTTCCCCGCATCTGGGAATACATTATAGTGCAAATTTCCATCACCGAGGTGGCCAAAGCAGTTGATACGCAACGGCCCGAGTTGCTCTACCACCCTACCAGCGCGTGCGATAAACTCCGGCACCAAACTAATCGGAACCGAAATATCATGCGATGAAATTGAACCAACGAGGCGGTTCGCCTCTGGGATATGTTCGCGCACAGACCAAAATTCAGTGCGCTGACCAACGGATTGCGCGATAAGCCCGTCGCTGACCAGCTCTTTCTCTAGTCCAGTTTCGAACAGCGTTTCCAGTGCCGCTTGTGGATCAAGACCACGTGCCAAGCCAACCTCGATCAGGACGCACCATTCTGGTTTCTCCTCAAAGGGCAGACGCACACTTGGAATATACTCCTCAAGAAAATCAAGCCCTTGCTTGTGAATGATCTCAAAAGCGCTGATCCCGTCGCCCAATTGACTACGTGCCTCTGCCAGAAGAGAAATTGCCGCTTTAGGGCTGTCGACAACCATAAAGGCTGTCCCCTCACCCGCAGGACGCGGGCTAAGTTTAAGCGAGGCGGCAGTGATTATCCCAAGCGACCCTTCTGAGCCAACAAGCAGGTTACGCAAATCATAGCCTGTGTTATCTTTGCGCAACCGCGACAGGCCGTTCCAAATCGTGCCATCTGGCAAAACAGCTTCTAGTCCTAGGCACAGATCCCGCGCATTGCCGTAACGCAGCACATTCACGCCGCCCGCATTCGTTGCGAGGTTTCCACCGATCCGCGCTGTTCCTTCGGCGGCGAGGGAGAGTGGAAACAGGCGGGCTACGTTTTGCGCGGCTGCTTGGACATCCGCCAAGATCGTCCCTGCTTCGGCGATCAGAACGTTTTCTTCGGGATGCACTGACCGGATCGCATTCATGCGCTCCAGAGACAAGATCAACGGTGCAGGCCCATCTGGCGCAACTTGCCCCCCGACCAATCCAGTGCCGCCACCATAAGGCACGATGCCAACGCGCATCTCATTGGCGAGACGCACAATTTGCGAAACCTCTTGGGTGGTTTCAGGCAACGCCAACAAACCTTCGCGCACTTCATAGCGACCGCGCGGTTCTTCAAGATAACGCGGCTCTGCGGCGCGGACGGAATGCTCGGGTAAAATGGCACGCAGCGCAGTTTCAAAAGCGTCAGTAACGGGATTAAGCAAGGATACGACTCCGGTTGGTTTACTCGTCATTATCGCGCAGCCACGAGGGACGCAGCAGAAAAATTGTCGGGCGTTTAGGTAAAGTGGCCAGCGACACCTCTATCGATGAGCCGTCCACGCGTTTTACATCAAACTCGTCGACCATGCCGGAGACAAAGTTCTGCAATCCAAAGTCCGTGAACCAATGCATCGGGATCACCACAGAGGATTTCAACCGTTTCAAGACACCCGTCATCGTGGATACAGGCAACGTATATCCCCCATCCACAGGGGCCATCACCACATCCAACCGCCCGATCGCCGCGTATTGCGCATCATTAGGTTCGTGGTGCAAGTGGCCAAGATGGCCGATGCAAAGGCCCGCCACCTCAAAGATGAAAATCGAATTTCCACGCATTTCTTCACCGCCAAATTGCGAGCGAATATCGGTGGACACGTTGCGCACCAGCATTTCATCGAGGTCGAGGTGATGCTCAACGCCTTCACCAAAAGACCCCCAACCTTTCAATACATGCGGGATCGCGGGATCCGGGTTGGCGGTCCAATGCGTGTCATGCGCATGGTTCATCGTAACCACATCCGGGATCAGATTTGTGGTACCGACGAAGCCCGTGAAATCGGTCACTGCGTTCAAACCACCTTGAGTCTGGATCAGAAAACTAGCGTGCGCGATATAGGACAGCCGAACCGTGTAATCAGGCAAAGGGTCGCGGTAACTCGCTTTGTGTAGATAACTCAGCCCCGGCGTTGAATTGGCAATCGCAATACAATGGCTCGGTCGGCGATCTTGCGCGCTCAGTTGGGTTGCGCTGAAAAGCAGGCATAAAAAAAGTGATAAACGGATCATGGCATTCTCCCTCTAATGAGAAAGAAGATAGCGCATTCGTTTCAAAAGTCAGCCAACATCTGTGCGCCCACGTCGATCCATCCTGAGCGCAGAATACAGCACGTGGCTGCGCCAACGCCCGTCAATTTGCAAATACGCCTGCGCCACGCCTTCATATTTAAAGCCTGTGCGCTCCAACAGCCCGCGCGAAGCTTTGTTTTCGGGCAAGCACGCCGCTTCCAATCGCGAGAGGTCCATTCGCTCAAACGCGTAGTGCACCATCGCCGCAATCGCTTCGCTCATGTAGCCATGACGCGCGTAGTGATGACCAATCCAATAGCCAAGCGTGCCGCTTTGTGCTGGCCCACGACGGATATTGTCGAGCGTGATTGCACCCATCAACGCGCCGTCTTCGCGTCGCTCAAGAAACAACGGAACAGCAGTGTCACCCGAAATAGAGCGCTGCGCCCAGTAAACACGATTGGTAAATGCCTTGCGCGTCAGATGGTTACTAGCCCAAGTCGGTTCCCATTTGGTGAGAAAATCCGCACTTTCATACCGTAGATTGGCCCAAGCTCGAAAATCCGAATGGATGGGTGGGCGCAGGGAAAGACGCTCTGTCTCTAGCCGGACTTTTCGCTTGATGCGCAGCATTAAGCAGCTCGGCCTTTTAGCATATCTCCAAGCTCAGGTGCCCGTTCCACAGGACCGTAAAGCGCCAGAGCAGCAGGCGCTTGACCAGCAAGAGTGGCTGCGAAGTCTTTGACACCCTGTGTCGTCACTGCGTCGATCTGCGTGACCGTTTCTTCAAGCGCAGGAATGCGACCCCAGATCTGCATCAATCGCGCAAGACGCTCTGCTCGGCTCGAAGGGCTCTCTAACCCCATAAGCATGCCTGCTTTCATCTGCGCGCGTGCGCGCGCGACTTCCGCATCGCTCATGTCGTCTGCGGCACGGCCAAGTTCTTGCATCGTCAAACTCGCAAGCTCAGGCAGTTGTTCACCACTCGTCCCCGCGTAAATCGTCATCATACCGGTATCGGAATGGGCACCGGTTTGTGCAAAAATCGTGTAGCAAAGCCCACGCTTTTCACGCACTTCTTGAAACAGACGGCTCGACATACCACCGCCCAAAGCGACAGAATAAATCTGTGCGGTGTAAATCGCATCATCGCAATAGCCCGGCCCCTCAAAAGCCAAAGCGAAATGGGCTTGCTCTAGAGTTTTGATCTCGCGCCGCTCGCCGCCTTGGAACGTTGCAAGGATCGGATCATTTGCCACGCGCACTTGCAATCCGCCAAACAGCTTTTCGGCCTCACGTACAATCGCGTCGTGATCCACATCACCCGCAGCTGAGAGGATCATTTGCGATGGACCGTAGTGTTCGTGAACGAAACGCCTTAAGTCCTCGCGGCTAAAACTACGCACGCGTTCCTCAGGCCCAAGGATCGTGCGACCAATGGGTTGATTGGGGTAAGCTTCGTCCTGCAGCCAGTCAAAAATCACATCATCTGGTGTGTCGAGCGCTTGGCCGATTTCTTGCAAAATGACGCCGCGTTCGACTTCGATCTCATCCTCATCAAACACAGGATTGAGGAGAATATCCGAGATCACATCAAGTGCCAGCGGCACATCACCACCAAGCACACGCGCGTAATAGGCCGTCACTTCGCGGCTGGTATAGGCATTGATATAACCACCCACATCTTCGATTTCTTCAGCAATCTGCAAAGATGTGCGGGTGTTGGTGCCTTTGAAAGCCATGTGTTCAAGAAAATGCGCGATGCCGTTCTGCTCAATCCGCTCGTCACGACCACCTGCGGTCACCCAAATTCCGATAGATGCGGATTGCAGGCCCGGCATCTTTTCTGTGACGATACGAAATCCGTTCGCGAGGGTATGTGTCTGTACGCTCATGAAGAAAGACGCTCGCGAACGATGTCTTGCAACGCTTTGAGGTCATTAGGTGCACGGGTTACACGTTCTTCGCGTTCAAACAAATCCGCCATACGAGGAGGAAGCGAAGGTCGCTCACCCGTTGCTGCTTCGACGGCATCGGGGAATTTCGCGGGATGTGCGGTGGCCAACGTAATCATCGGAGTGTCGCCTATATGGTTTTCAGCGACAGCAACTCCAATCGCAGAATGTGGACAAAGCACTTCGCCAGTTTCGTTCAACGCGCGCGTGATCATCGCAGCGGTTCCTGCTTCATCGAGCATGCCACTGTCGTAATGCTGTTGCAAAGCACCCATGGCGTTACCTGAAATCGTGAAGCTGCCGTTCGCAGCGAGGTCATCCATTAACCCTTTGATCGCCGTGCCGTCCTGATCATGTGCGAAGAACAACGCGCGCTCAAAATTGGAAGAGACTTCAATATCCATGGAAGGAGAGATCGAGGGTTTTACACCGGATTTCGTGTAGGCAGCAGTTTCCATGCAGCGGTGCAAAATGTCGTTCTGGTTGGTTGCGATGATCAAACGCTCAATCGGGAGGCCCATTTGCTTTGCAATGAATCCCGCGAAAATATCGCCAAAATTACCTGTTGGAACCGTAAAGCTGACCTTGCGATCCGGCGCACCGAGAGAAACCGCAGTGGAGAAATAATAAACCACCTGCGCCAGAACACGCGCCCAGTTGATTGAATTGACACCGGCCAATCCAACACCATCGCGGAACTCGAAGTCGTTGAACATATCTTTTAAGCGCGCTTGGCAATCATCAAAATCTCCGTCCATCGCAATAGCGTGCACGTTGCTTTCCGTTGGCGTGGTCATTTGGCGACGTTGCACTTCGGACACGCGGCCATGCGGGTAAAGAATAAAAACATCCACAGCGTCCAGACCCCGGAAAGCCTCTATTGCGGCGGAGCCTGTGTCGCCCGACGTCGCGCCTACAATTGTGACGCGCTTGCCCGAGCGTTTAAGCGCAAGTTCAAACATTTGCCCAATCAGCTGCATCGCAAAATCTTTGAATGCGAGGGTCGGACCGTGGAAAAGTTCCATCAAAAAATGATTTGGCGCAAGTTGCACCAGCGGCGCACGGGTGGTGTGACCGAAGCCCGCATAAGCGCGGGTGATGCAGCCTTTGAACTCTTCATCAGTGAAGGTGTCGCCAACAAAAGGGCGCATAACTTTAAACGCAATCTCTTCGTAGCTTGCGCCACTCATCGCGCGAATGTCGTCAGCGCTCAGCTCTGGGATGGTTTCGGGAACATAAAGGCCACCATCACGCGCAAGGCCTGTAAGCATCGCTTCTTCAAACGTGAGAACCGGAGCTGCGCCGCGCGTTGAGACGTATTTCATGATGTGCCCTTCTGCGCGCCGCGTGCACGCCAAACGAAAGTGAAAGTCATAAGAACCCAAATCAACGCGAGCGAAAACCAAGTCAGCGCGTATTGCAAATGATCATTCGGGATACCAACCGTATCAACAGGAAGTGGCGCAACTGGATCATCGATGAGCGAAGTTTCACGCGCGACGATTAGCACTGGCTCTGTGTCTAAGTGTTTGGCCATCGCGAAGACATCGCGCGCGAACCAAATTTCGGCTTTGAGATCAGGCTCGGGAATCGAACTCCCCTTTTCTTCAGGCCAATGAAGGTTTCCTGTAACATCCGTTGGACCGATGGGGCGTTCAGCTGATTTTTGGTCAACTTTTATGAATCCTCGGTCCAGCAATATCCGCCGCCCAGAATTGGTCACGAAAACAGAGATAACGCGATACCCCGCCCCGACGTGTTTTTGCGAGACGAGAACGTGGATTTCATCGTCCGTAAGCGTGCCAGAAGCAAATACAGGTAAAAACTTGTCAGCGTCAGGATCGGGTTGCTCTGGTAGCGCGACGGGTTCAGCGGAAATGCGGTTTTCTATGTTCGAGAGAATGCCTTGCTTCCATTCAAGTCGTTGCATTTGCCAGACGCCGAGCCAAATCAGGATCGCGGCACCGGTTAGGCCAAAAAGCAGGGAAAAGAGCAATGGGGTGCGCATACGCGTCATTTAGGTCCATCAATTAGAAAAAGGCGCAGAAATCAAACTTCCTGCGCCTTTGCTTTTGTCGTTTTGCAGCGTGGGTTTCAAGCTACAAAGTGCTTTAAGCGAAGCGGCTTAGCCGCCCCATACGTAGACAGCAGCAAACAAAAAGAGCCACACCACATCAACGAAGTGCCAATACCATGCCGCTGCTTCGAAACCGATGTGTTTTTCCTGCGTGAAGTGACCGCGCTGGAGGCGCAGCAAGCAAATGAACAAGAAGATGGTTCCGATCACAACGTGAAAGCCGTGAAAGCCCGTCGCCATGAAGAAGTTTGCGCCGTAGATGTTGCCGGAGAAACCAAAGGCCGCGTGGCTGTATTCATAGGCCTGAAAAACCGTGAAGATCAGACCCAGAGCAACGGCTAGGATAAGACCATTCTTCGTGTCATTCCGGTTATTTTCATGCGCCAGCGCGTGGTGCGCCCATGTTGCTGCTGCACCAGAGCAAAGCAAAATCAACGTGTTGATCAAAGGCAGGTGCCAAGGGTCGAACGTCTCAATGCCTGCTGGCGGCCAAATGCCATCAATGGCAGGCGACTGTGGTCCCATTGGGTACATCGCGTGTTTGAAAAAGCTCCAGAACCATGCTGCGAAGAACATGACTTCGGACATAATGAACATGATGAAACCGTAGCGCAGGCCGATACGGACGACAGGTGTGTGATCGCCAACGTGGCTCTCTTCGACCACCTCTGCCCACCAGCCATACATGACGTAGAGTACGCCCGCGAGGCCGATCAAGAACATCCATGGCCCACTGTCGTGGAACCAAATCACTGCGCCAAAGAGCATAACGAATGCACCAATTGCGCCCAGCAATGGCCAGAGCGAGGGGTTAAGAATATGATAGTCGTGATTTTTTGCGTGTGCCATGGGTCCCTCGTCGGATAGGCTTAGTTGTTATTCGTGTCTGCGGGTTGCTCAAGTGCGGCCTGTTGGACGTCCTCGGGCAGATCGATTTCATAGAAAGTATACGAAAGCGTTATCTCTTGGGTATATTTTGCGTCGCGGTCCGTGACAATCTCTGGATCGATGTAAAATGTGACGGGCATCTCGACACGCTCGCCGGGTTGTAGAACTTGCTCTTCAAAGCAGAAACATGCGATTTTGTTGAAGAAATAGCCAGCTTGATAAGGTGCTACGTTGTAGCTGGCTTGTCCTGCCACGGGTTTGTCGGTCGGATTATAGGCCTCGTAAAAAATAAGTCCTGTCTCACCGATACGCATTTCAATCTCGCGAACCAGGGGTTTGAACTCCCAAGGCATGCCGCGCTCTTTGGAAGCGTCGAATCGCACAATGATTGTTTGATCAAGAATTTCATCGCTGCCAGTATCGGCCGTATTGGTCACGCCACCAAAACCTGTGACGCGGCAGAACCAATCGTAAAACGGCACTGAAGCCCACGCCAAAGCGCCCATGAAAACAACCAGCGAAGCCGCCTGTATAGCGGTTTTTTTCTTTGGATCCATTGGTTGGCGTGGCGTTGAATTTCGATCAGACATTATTCTTGCACCTCGCCACGTGGTGGTTCGTAGTCGCCGCGCGTTACTTTAACGACAGTAAGGCCAAAAATGATTGCAATAAAGCCGGCGAGCAAAAGCCCAACGCCTACATTGCGACCATATCGACGCGTATGGATTTCATGTCGCTTGCCGATTGCCATTACCAGCCCCCAAGACCAAAACGTTGCATTATCGCTTCAACCAAAATCACGCCGAAGTGGAGGAAGAGATAGAGCAAGGAAAGCTTGAAGAAACCGCGCTCAACTTTGAAGTTATCGACTTCGCTCATGTCTTCATCGCGGTTCAGAATGTCCCAAGCACCTTTTACGAAAAGAATATTTAGAACGATCGCGAAGGCCATATAGACTGGCCCCCCAATAGAGGTGACGCCTGCGCCCAGCGCAAGAATTGCGAGAAGAACCGTGTAAACGAAAATGTGGATTCGCGTGGAGCGGCGACCATGGGTCACGGTCAACATCGGAACTCCTGCGTGATCGTAATCTTTGCGCATGAACAGTGCGAGCGCCCAGAAGTGCGGGGGCGTCCACATGAATGTCAGACAAAACATCAAGACAGACTCAATAGAAACGCCACCAGTTGCAACAGCCCAACCGATCATTGGAGGAAAAGCACCAGCAGCGCCACCGATCACTATGTTTTGCGGCGTCCAACGCTTTAGCCACATGGTGTAGATCACCACGTAAAAGAAAATAGTGAAGCCCAGCAGCCCACCTGCAACCCAATTGGATGCTAAGCCAAGCATGACGGTAGAAAGACCAGACAGGGCAACACCAAAGCCAAGTGCTTCGCTTTCTGTAACCTTACCAGCAGGGATGGGGCGTTTGCGCGTACGCTTCATGATCGCGTCGATATCTGCGTCCCACCACATGTTCAGCGCACCCGATGCGCCACCACCAATGGCAATGAACAAGATGGAGGCGAAAGCGATCATTGGATGAACAGGCGTTGGTGCAGCCAAAAGGCCAACCAGCGCGGTAAAGACCACAAGTGTCATCACGCGCGGCTTCAAAAGTGCGAAGAAATCGCCGAAGCTTGCTTCAGGCGCTATGCTGGCACTGTTTGCGCTGGCGTCGCTCATCGTGATCTCTTTCAAAAATCGTTGCGTCGGATCGCGCGACGGTTGCCCCGCGCGCGATCATCGTAGCTTGAGTTTAGTCAGCTTCTGCGACCTTGAAGGGCTGCGGGACACCCGCATACTCTTCAATCGCGCCGTTCAGCCACTCTTGATAAGCTTCTTCGCTCACCACTTTAACCGTGATCGGCATGTAGGCGTGGTCTTTGCCGCAAAGCTCGGAACATTGACCAAAGTAGATGCCTTCTTTCTCAGCCGCGAACCAAAGCTGCGCGATACGCCCTGGGACCGCATCTTGCTTCACGCCAAACGCAGGAATGGTCCAAGCGTGGATCACATCGGCACCTGTCACGTTCATAACAATGGTCTTACCAACAGGTACGACAACGGCTGTGTCCGTCGCGAGAAGATACTGCTCAGGGGCGTAACCCGCATCGGCAAGTTCTTCTTTGCCAAGCATGAAACTATCAAAGCCAAACTCGTGATCGACATATTCATAACCCCAATACCACTGGTAGCCTGTGACTTTGATCGTGATGTCTGCTTTCGGAATTTCTTGCTGTTTGAACAAGATCGGCAAGGAAAATGCACCGATAAAGACCAGAACGACGATTGGGATGATCGTCCATGCCACTTCAACAGGAGAGTTGTGGGTGAATGTGCCCGGCGTCGGGTTTGCTTTACGGTTGTAACGCACGATGCAGTAGATGATCAGGCCGGTTACAAACAAAGTAATGATGGTGATGATGATATTTAGCATCCCATCAAGCCATTGGATATCGCGCATAAGTTCTGTCGCAGCTGGCTGGAAGCCAATGCCGCCTGGGATCGGCTGGCCGATCACCTCGAGACCTTCCTGCGCCATGGCAGGAACCGCTGCGAATGCTGCCAAAAGGCCGGAGAGAGTTGTTTTCAGTTGCATAGTACACCCTGATCGATAGTGGCAAAACGCCAGTCAAATCTGTTATAGTCGTTCGTATTCAAGTAAACGTCCCTGCCCTTCCGAGATGGCGAGTCACGGACGTTGTCTTTGAGCTGTTTAAAACCATATCCTTACTACTAAATAAAGACTAGGCGTTGCGGCAAACGGACGCTTCTAAGATTTTGCTAAAATACGAGAGATAAACCGCATGACGCATCAACCCTTTCGCCCTTTTCAGGATAACTTTTCTAGAGAAGGCGCTTTGAAAATCTTGCAAAACGCCTGTGCTGGGGCGGATGACGGCGAATTGTTTATCGAGCGCCGCACGTCTGAGGGCTTGGTGTTCGATGATGGAAAGCTGAAAAATGCGTCTTATGACGCATCGGAGGGCTTTGGTCTGCGTGCGGTTTTAGGCGAGGTTGCTGGTTATGCGCATTCAACCGAAGTGTCAGAGTCAGCACTGTTACGTGCATCTGAAACTGCGCGACTGGCTGTAGGTGCCGGTGGCGGTAGCCTCGCGGATGCCCCGCGAGCAACGAACACCAAGCTATACAAAGACGTAGATCCAATTTCAGAGGTCACGTTCAGCGCAAAGCTCGACACGTTGCGCGAAATAGATGCCTTCTTGCGCGACCTTGATTCGCGTGTCGTTCAGGTCAGCGCTTCGATCGCGGCCTCTTTGCAAGAAGTGATCATTTTGCGCCCAGATGGGGCTGAGGTAAGTGATACACGCCCCATGACACGTGTGAATGTGTCTGTGATCGTTGAACAAAACGGACGTCGCGAGAGTGGTTCTGCTGGCGGTGGCGGACGCATCTCGCTAGGCGGTTTGATCACGCGCGACGATTGGCAGCCCAAAGCACGCGAAGCTTTACGTGTCGCATTGGTAAACCTAGAAGCGGTCCCTGCCCCCGCTGGCGTCATGGATGTGGTGCTTGGCCCCGGTTGGCCCGGTATTTTATTGCATGAAGCAGTCGGTCACGGGCTGGAGGGTGATTTTAATCGCAAAGGCTCGAGTGCGTTTTCTGGGCTTGTAGGGCAGCGTGTGGCGTCTAAAGGCGTGACCGTTCTCGATGATGGGACCATCCCTGATCGTCGCGGATCGATCACGATTGATGACGAAGGCACGCCCTCGGCAAAGAACGTGTTGATCGAGGACGGTATTTTGGTTGGATACATGCAAGATCGTCAGAACGCGCGTTTGATGGGCGTAGAGCCGACAGGCAACGGGCGACGCGAAAGCTACGCACACCCGCCAATGCCGCGTATGACCAATACCTATATGTTGGGCGGCGATTCTGATCCTGCGGACATTGTCGCGGGTCTA
>Ga0206127_1001717_pt1 | contig 23157 bp, 19 predicted proteins | sample Helgoland_Spring_6_FD_148646 | JGI IMG/M metagenome (GOLD analysis project Ga0206127, IMG submission 148646) | Pelagic subsurface seawater microbial communities from Kabeltonne, Helgoland, North Sea - Helgoland_Spring_Bloom_20160419_1 | ecosystem: Environmental > Aquatic > Marine > Epipelagic ...
TATCTACGACCAAGCTTAATTTATCTGTTTGAATATGTATGGAGCTTCTTAAGCGTTTATCGCGAAAGTCCAGAGACTTGCAGACTTCACATTCACAAGTGATGACAGGTACGCCCTGCGAAGTTCCAGATCCTAAAACAGTTATTTTCAAAATCTGAGTTCATTTTGGCGAATGGCACTAAAAATTTTTCTATTGTTTTCGCTGAGTTCTTCTGGATTGAGGTTAATAGTTCTTATTATGTCTATAAGGCATTTTATTTTTCCTTCAAGGGGAAAGTATTTATTAATTATGGCAATTTTGGAATCATTTAATAGGCAATATCCAGACTGGAAATTACCCTTTTCATAGCGCAGTATATAAGTCGATTCAGAAAACAGATCTTCGAGTTTACTTAAAAAACGAGGGGTACACTTTATTTGCATTACTTAAATATACTTATTAATCATCAGGACCATGTGGTCATAATTTAGAGGTTTGTATAATACCCCATTAATACCTTGTCAATATATTGCGATGTTGAATAATTTTTTTGCGTTTCCCGTGATGGCAATGATAAGAATGGTACGCATCGAAGGCTCTTCATGATTTCTAATTTTCTAGGTACATGTAAGTTCATTTATAATCGGCATATTGATGTCAAGGAGTATGAATTTTTAGGCATGCTTGGATAGTTTTTCAAGTGCTCTTTTACCATTTTTTGCCGTATCAATATTAAAATTCTGCAAAAGAAATATTTGTTCAGTGAAATTTTGGATCGCTTTAGGGTCTTTTGCCGAGAGTATTTTTTTGTTCATTTGATTTTAATCATTCGTCGTATTTTTTGCAGTTTAAGAAAAGAATGTTCGAACTTTCTCAGTTAAAAGTCCAAATTAAGAAACTTATTTTGAATAATCAATTTTCTATGAAGATCACTTGGTGCGTAAATGATTTTATGCCCAAAGAGGTAACTGTCCCCTTTATTTTATGAATTGAATCAAGATTTTCCTCATTTTTTTTAGCGTGGATCTTAATGTATTAAACACACCTCTCGATTCGGAGATAAAACCTGTCAATGATTTTAATTTTTGTTCTTTACTAGAAGTATTTTTTTTCTTCTTTTGCTTTGGGCATTCTATATTAATAGGTGGTTTATTTGATTTTAAATAGACTTAACTTTGGGCCTAAATTGCTGGATATAGGGGGATTTAAATTTGTGAATAAATAGAGCCATATTTTACCTAACAAATGAAGCCTAAAAACATATTATTATCTATCGTAGGACCCACCGCTTCTGGTAAGAGTGATCTAGCCTTGAAATTAGCAGAATATTTTAAAACAAATATTATTTCTGCTGATTCGAGACAATTTTATCGCGAATTAAATGCAGGAACGGCAAAACCTACCGAAGAAGAATTAAAAAGGATTCCACATCATTTCATTAACTCACATGCTATAACGGAGGAATTTAGCGTGGGTGATTTTGAGAAATCAGCTTTAGGTTTAATAAATGATCTTTTTAAGGAACACGAGATCTTAATTATGGTAGGGGGTTCGGGATTGTTCTGTAAGGCTATTTGGGAGGGATTGGACGAACTGCCAATAATAGACCCCGGCCTTCGCAGTGCCATCAACGAGGAAGTCTCAAAAAATGGATTGGACCCACTTTTAGCTGAATTATCGAAAAATGATTCTGTTTATTTCAATCAAGTGGACCAGCAAAACCCGATGCGTATTAAAAGAGCTATTGAGGTCATTCGCAGTACCGGCGAACCTTTCAGTGCTTTTCATGGCAAAGCTAAAACACCTAGGCCTTTTGAAAATTTGAAGATAGGCATCTCTGTGGACCGAAAAGTATTGTATCAAAATATAGACCTCCGCATGGAGCAAATGATTAAAAAAAGTCTTTTTGAAGAAGTAAAATCGTTGATTCAGCATCAACATCTCAATGCGCTTCAAACTCTAGGATACACCGAGATTTTCGGTTATTATGAGGGTAAATATGACAAAGAAGAGACGATTCGTTTACTAAAAAGGAACAGTCGCAGGTATGCGAAAAGGCAATTGACTTGGTTTCAAAAAGATCCTGAAATCAATTGGTTGAATCCAAATAAGGATTGGGATGGCATTTTAGACCAAATAGAGCAGCAGTTAAATGCTTAATATCTTGACCATGCGCAACATATCCTCATTGATGGGTTTGGACTTGGTAATTGCAATTTTAAAGTTGGTGTATTGAATTTGATTGTCTACAATACCAACCATCATACCTTTTTTGCCATTGACTAAGCCTTCGACAGCAGCCATCCCCAATCTAGAGGCTAAAATGCGATCAAAAGCGGTCGGTGTGCCTCCCCGCTGAACATGCCCAAGGGTGGAAACTCTTATGTCAAGTTCAGGTAATTCTGAGAGCACTTTATCCGCAATGTCGTGGGCATTTCCATGAACTTCTCCTTCTGCCACGACGATGATAGATGAGGTTTTGTCTTTATCTCGACCCTCTTTTAAATTTTGGATGACGTCATCGACAGTTGTAGCTGTTTCTGGCACCATCACCATTTCCGCACCACCTCCAATACCGCATTGAATAGCAATATAGCCAGAGTTTCGTCCCATGACTTCTATGAAGAACACTCTATCATGGGAGTTGGCGGTATCTCTGATTGAATCTATAGCACTGAGCGCCGTGTTTACGGCTGTATCGAAACCAATGGTATAGTCTGAGCCAAAAAGGTCGTTGTCAATCGTGCCGGGGATGCCGATGACCGGAATACCATATTCTTCGTAAAATAAATTAGCTCCAGTAAAGGTACCATCCCCTCCAATGGCAACTAAGCCTTCAATACCTCGTTTTTGAAGTTGTTTAAATGCTTTTTTTCGACCTTCTGGTGTCATGAATCCCTTGGATCGAGCGGATTTCAAAATGGTTCCACCGCGTTGGATGATATTACTCACCGAATAAGATTTCATTTTATAGATATCTCCTTCTATCATCCCGTCAAAGCCATATTTAACTCCATAAACGTCAATACCCAAATAAATGGCGTTTCGAACGACTGATCTGACACAAGCGTTCATGCCCGGGGCATCTCCTCCAGAAGTGAATACGGCTATGCTTTTCATAAAATAATTATTGTTAAAATTTAAGGAGGTTTTCGTCCTCTTAAGCGAAATGTAATTTAATGGAAATTAGGTTTAAACAGAATGATATTGCTTTGGAAATTGTTTTTTGATAGTGAAAATTTTGTTTATCAATTTTTTTTGTGGGGTGAGATACGATGTTGAATGGGGGATAATAGAAAAAAATGTAAGAGATATGAATAAACTACTTCCTTCAATTGATTAGGGGAGCGTAATGATGACAATAACGGTAGCTTTATTATTAAACTTATTATTGATTTAAAATATTGTAGTATTTAAATCATCGTTAGTTCTTGCTTCAGTCCCATTTCCATAACGGAATAGATCATTTTTTTTAGTTTTGTATGGCTTGATATACTTTTCGATTATTGAATCAGGAGAGCTTAAAATGACTTTTTCAATTTATCAGCCTATTTATAACTTCAAAGTTTTCCTCATTTTTTCTATTTAGTTCAAGTTGTTTTTGAATTAAACGATCCTCGGTATGCGTTTTATTAATTTCGACTATTTTCTCAAAAGAGTCAACAATGCACTCACGTAAAAATGCCAAATCCATATTCAAATCAACAAACCAATCAACAGCGTCAATATCTTCTAAAAAATATTTAAGCTTATTATGGGTGCCCAGTGATATGATTTTCGTATTTAATCCAAAAGGGATCATCTGGGCATGACCTCTAGAGCCAAAAACCAAATCTACGTTATTATAAAATTCAAAGCATTTTTCCGGTGATGCAAATTGAAGATTTTTCTCTTTGAAGGGGATATCAAGTGATTTTAGCACAATTGAAAAAATAAAATCTTCTTTGAGATGGCCTATTACATATAATTTATATCCTTTTAAGTGAATATCTCTAAGTGCCAATGCTAGTTCTATCAAAATGAGATGCATGTTCCCTTTAAATCTTAACTGATACCTGTCAAAGGCAACATTAATGGCAACTGCATTTTTTTTAATTAGTGTCTTTTTTGGTAGATTTTTAAAGTTTTGGCGTATGCTGGTAGTAGGACATGGTTGCCAATGTATTTTATTATGATGCTCATTTGGGATTAATTTTTTTACTCTTTCAATACTTCCAATATTTCTCAAACTAAAAAAATCAGCCTTAGATATGAGTTCATTTAAGCTTTTCTTAAACAAATCGCTGGGCTCTTGTCCAGGAAAATAATTATAACCTATTGCATAAATAATAAATGGAACATTGATCTCTTGCAATTGTTCTTTGCTTATCGACCATTGCCAGCCTGAAATATTATTTGGATTTGAATCTGGCAGTAGTAATCCTCCTCCTCCGACTACTAAATATTTTGACTTATTGATGCTCGAAATAGTTTGAGTGGACACAGGCTCTGTTACCCTCTTTAATTCCCATTTCTGTTTGAATTGAGTATTAAAATTATTCCTGACACAATGAGATAATATCGTATCACCAGTATTTTCCCATAGATTGAAATAAGAAATATGAAAAGCTTTTTTTCCGGTACTTCCTTTGCGTTCAACTCTCAAATAATTCCAATCGGCTATGGTATAGGTGTAAGCTTTTCGCAAGTATTTTAACAAAACTTTTTTAGTATTGTTTTGCAAGATGGGTTGCCAAATCAGTTGTTTTATAAAAGCTTTATTTTTCCCAAAAAGAGGGATTGAAGGAGTAGCTTTTATTAATCTTCGAATGAGTTTACTTTTCTTTAAAAGACGATTGAATTCTTTTTGCTCAAATTTGGCATTACTATTTTTATTTGCATGGATATAAACTGCACTCCCATAAAATCCAATTTCCTTTATGTTGAAATAAGGCGAAAAAAGGTAATAAAGGCTACTTAAGCTGAAATAATGTATGTGTGGTGTCCAGTAGTTTGTTTTATAATCTCCATAATAGTGGAGGTCTAATGAGGGTAATTCAAAAAGGACATCGGCGTGTTCTTCGAGTAATTCTGAGGTTTTTAAAATGAATCTATGGGGATTTTGAACATGTTCGAGTACATGAAAAGAGCATGCGCTTTTAAATTTATCTGATGGGGAAAAATCCTCTAACAATGTGGCCTCTTGTTTGAATCCATACTGTCTGTTTGAAAATTTAGCATAGTCTTTATCAGGTTCAATTCCATGCGATTTAATCCCTCTTAACTTCAAGATATTTACAAAAGATCCAATAGAGCTTCCTATCTCAAGAGTGTTTTTAAAATTGGTTAAAATATGATTAAAATATTTATTTCTCGAGATAGCCCTTTTATCTAAACTTTTTATTTTCTCAGTTGGAGGAACTTTAAATCCACTTCTTGCCATTTTTGTAAAAGAACCGTTAGTATAGATATCTTTGTAGTCATCTGAAGCTTGAAATTCGTGAAGGCAGGATTTGCAACGGATTAACTTTAGGCTATTAACGTCTCGAGCAGATACTCTTATTTCATCAGTGAATTCACTTGAGCAAATAATACAATTTTCCTTCATTTTTTCAAATAATATAGTTTATAAATTCTCTCAAGGCGCCTTCCCCACCTTTGGTAGTTAATTGTATAATCCCAGGGATATTTTTCACAAGGGGTTGCGCATTCTTAGGGCAAGCGGCCAAGCCGACTTTTTCTAACACTGAAATGTCATTAATATCATCACCGATATAGGCAATTTGATTATATCTAATATCTTCTTTAAGACAAATCCCATCTAGTATTTTTAGCTTATTTTGAATTCCGTAATATTGATAATCGAGCTTAAGTTTGTCAAATCTTCTCCTAGTTAGCTTATTGTCTTCTCCCGTAATAATTCCTGTCTTTATATTTTTCTTTTTGAGTAGATCAAAAGCAACTCCGTCATAAGTTGAGAATTTTTTTTGTTCATCACCATATTGACTATAGTACATGCCAGCATCAGTTAGAACACCGTCTACATCCGATAAAACAAGCATTATATCATCTTTTGTTACGGCTTTAAAAAGCCTTTTGGACATTATTTTCTCACCAATAATCCAATCCTCTTCTTCGTCCAATTCAATAAACGTATCAGAATTCATTTCATAAACTCCAATTTTTCCAGATAGTCTATTTTTGTATTTTTTTATATTTGAAACGGTATTAATATAGAAGGCTCCATTCTCTACCAAAGAACCTTCAAAATCTTGTCTTCGAGGTCTTTTTCCCCAATCATAGTTTATGGAATTACCATTTTTTGACCAGATAAATCGTTTCATCATTACGCAACTCAATAATGAATCATATGTGCCACAATTAAATTGTTGTAAGGCTTTTGATAAATCAGATGAAGTTGTGAAGGGTGAAGTTGCTTGAACTAAAATGAAAATGTCTTCAGCATGTACTTTATTATTTATAATATATTCAAGCATGACAGACTCAGTACTTGATGCATCCAAAGCATTTTCTTTAGATCGATCATAAATTTTTATTTTATTTAACAAAAAAGAGCGTGCAGTTGAATGAATTTCTTGGTCATCAGTAGCGATAATTATTTCATCGATTTCATCGCAATTTTGACAAGCGGCTGCTACCCAATACACCAGAGGCTGTTCATTAAATGGTTTAATATTTTTTTTCTTTATAGACTGACTGCCTCCTCTTACAGGTATAAAAGCAATTTTTTTCATTATTTTCTATACTTTAACTTATTTCTTTGCGCTTTTTCTATAGGTAAAATATCAAGGGACTTATATTTTAGAGATTTATGTGAAGCTTTGAGATCCCTTACTAGTTTTGCCATTCCAGAAGGTTCTAAAGATGCTGCATGATCAGTACCCTTCCAAGTTCTATCTTTGGTGAAATGCCGTTCGATCCAATTACCTCCTAACGTGTAGGCAGCAATATCTACGGAAATACCCAAATGGTGGCCCGAAAAACCTATGTTTTTCACCCGATTAGTATAGCCCTCATACAACCAATTAATATCGAGCAAACAGACATCTTCAAACGGTACAGGGTATCCTGAGGTACAGTTATATAGGATGAGCCTTTGTTTTGCTTGGTCGGTACTTTCAAAGAAAGATACGATGGTTTCAATTTCTTCTTTGGTGGTCATCCCGGTTGAAAGATGTATATCTCCCTCATATTGATCCCTCAATAAAGTCAGCATTTCATAGTTATTATTACAGGCGGAAGGAACTTTAATAAAGTCAGGTTTCAAGCTTATGATCTCACTTGTTGAGGTGTTGTCCCAAACGGAAGTAACATATCCTATTCCAATTTGATCACAATAAGACTTGATTTTCTTGTGTAATTGTAGATCAAACTCTAAATATTCTCTATGGTCGCCATAGCTTTTGCCGTAACTATTATTTGGGTTAGGATGGGGATCATTATATTGCTTAGTCGTTAGAAGCTCTTTTGGAGTCCTTTTTTGAAATTTCGCAAAATCACAATTACACGCTTTTGCAAGGTCTATTAATTCAATGGCTATGTCAAAATTGCCCATATGATTACAGCCTATTTCAGCAATTACCTTTGGTACTTGATACTTATCTATCATTAAGAATTCGTTTGATTTTCATTCAGCTTTTCTATGGACGTCCTCTTAAAGGCATCAATAAAAGAATTTTTGGTGAGATTTAGTATTTTAACTTGCTTTACTTGAGAATATTCTTCAATGTAAAAATAGCTTTCAAAAGCAGTCATAAATTTATGTAATATTTCATGCAATTTGCGTTTTCCGAGTCCTCTTTTATCTAAAGGAGCTGCTTTGGAGATATGTTGGTCATAGAAGTGTTTTTGATTGATGAGCACTTCATTGGATTCCATAACCTTTATTTCTGAAAGCCAAGAATGATCGGCACCGGTCATGTAAATATTTTTGAAACCCATAGCAATGGAAATCATTAACGCCGGAATCATAATATTATGCGGCCTTGGCATTCCTAGATTTATATTAAAAAGCAAGTTTCTAAACCATGAAAATCCTTCAATTGCAATATTGTTAAAGTAGATAATTTTAATGTTTGAATTCGATTTTAAATGAGATTGCCAACGAATATATTTTTTAGCTTCAAATGGCACGAAAAATTTAATTTTCCATGAAGTACTTTCAGCTAAATTTTGAAAAAGTATATTACTCCCTTCAATGAATTTTTCTTCTATATTGTCAAGCCAAAGGTCGGGAGCAGCCATGATATAATATTTCGGCTTTAACTCGACATAATATTCTGTACTTGGAAAATGGTTTACGCAGATGGTTTCTTTTTCTTCAAAGAATTTTTTGTGCTTGAGAAAGTCATTCTCAAAGGAAGGACCGTTACCTAAAATAATGATTTCATTAAGTGAGGTTTTTGGAATACCAACTATAAATCGGCTGAAAAGCAATATTCGAGGAATGGATAAAGCTGTTTTCAGAAAATCATCTACAAGGGTTTTAATGAATTTTAGCATTTAGTAGTAATTAAATGGGTAGCCAAAGTATAAATGAAATTATTTTGGAGATGAAGAACTTACTTAACTACATAATCTAGATTATAAGGGAAATGGTTACGCCTGTTCATGGTGCAAAGATAATGTATTTCAAAGAAGTTAAATCAATAATGATTTAGCTTTAGATATTCATATTTTTGAAGTCGCAATTGATTTATATCATTTAAAAAAAAGATCAGTATTTCATAGATGCTTTAGATATAAAAAAATAAGTTGGCCAATGATGCGCGGTTGGTCGGTCATCGGTGAGTTGTAGGCGTAGCGAATTATTTGAAATATCCTGTTATTACCCAAAACCTAAATACGACGAGCATTTTGGCAGCTGGAACTTTGCCCTTAAAGAGGAAAGAAAAAAAGAGAATCGCTGTTCCTACTATTTTAATTAATTCAGACAAAATTTTGTTAGATTTTTGAAAGATGTCAGTGCTTTTTAATCTTTTTCGTTCACTGCTTCCCACTCCAATAGCAAGTCCTTTAATATAGGTCAATTGAAGCCTACTTTCTGGGATGATATGAGTGACTTTGATATCAGGGTCATACAATATTTTCACTCCGGACTTATGCAATTTTAAAAACACATCTTTTTCATCTCCACCCTCTAATCCTTTTGAACCTCTACGGCCAAGTTCAATATTGAACCATCCTAAATCTTTAAACACATTATTTCTAAAAGCCATATTGGCACCAATGGGAAATTTTCCTTTTCTGAAATACTGTTTATGTATCCCCATATCTAATGCTGCCACAAGAGGTAACAAATATTTCGACATCCATACTGGAGGATTTCCTGATTCATAATGAGGCGTTATTTTCCCTCCCAAGGCCGCTATTTCAAGATTTGAAAATGCTTTGTTAATATTTTCAATATAATCAACTTCCACAAAAGCATCATCATCGATGAAAGCAAGGTATTCACCTTTTGATTCTGCAATTCCTCTATTTCTTGAATGCGTAAGCCCTTGCTGTAATTCCAGAAAATATTGCACGTTGAGTTTTTTGTGCATATTTATGAATAACTCACATGCAGCTCGAGATTCATCTGTACTGTTATTATCTATGATGATAATTTCGTATTCTGAGAAACTTACTGTTTGATTTACCAATTTTTCTAAGCAAATAGGCAAGTATTTTACCCTATTGAATGTACATACAATTACAGAAACCAAGGTGTTATTTCTTTGTGATGGTTATGAAAAGGCCAAAGGTAAAAATAAATAAAACAGTTACAGAAAACGCAGCCGTTATTTTATTTCCAATGAAATATGCTGCTGGCTTGAATTCAAAAACAACTTCTTGTGAATTTGCTGGAATTTCTAAGCCTCTCAGCACATAGTTGACCTGCTTGATTTGGGCAGGAATCCCATCGACAGTCGCTTGCCAACCGAGAGGGTAATAAATTTCCGAAAAGACAGCAAAGCCTGCATTTTGATTATTTATATGGTATTTTAAAAGGTTGGGCTGGTAGGTTTCAAGAGTAATGGTGGCTGCAGCATCATAGATTGACTGTGAAGATTTAAATTTTTCAGCATTTATTACGGTCGTTTTTTGATCCACAAGCCTACAGACGGCGGTCAACTCTTCATCAGGGCTTTTTACAGAAACCATACTTTCAGTAAACCAGGCATTACCAAAAGCATGGTCATTTGGGAGTACATTATTGGATTGATTACCAAATTTTAAATACTGGGCATTGAGCATATTGATGGCTGTAAATTTGGACAAATCTTTGGATCCATTTTGAAGGACACCAATCATTTCTGCTAGATTATTTGAGAGACAATTTTCAATCAATTCCTGATATCGCTTCATTTTAGCTCCATGATAGCCTCCTAAAGAGCTGTGATTAGCGGATGTTTTGGCTTCATTAAAGGGGTTGTTTAAATTCAGTACCCGGTAGTGTTGATCCGCGTTATTTTTGATGGATTGATCTGCTGCAGAGGGATCAAGAAAGCCTACGACGGCCTGCCTTTGATAATTTTCATTACTAATATAACGCCGGTCTACGTTCCAGAAATCAAAGGCAACCAACACAGAAATACCTAGCAATGCCACAGGTACTTTTATTTTCTCTTTGATCACACCATATATCAAGGCGAAGGCGAGTCCAATCAATATCAAGGTACGTGAGGCGTCTGCTTTTAATAAGGACTGTCTATCAGCTCTCAGCGCTTCTAAAAACCAAGTGGGAACATTGGCTAATTGTACATCTACCGCACCCTTGTAGCTAAATAAACCACCCATCACGAGGAACGTTAGCGCCATACCGCCTGTGATAGTAGCACTGATGATCAGGGGTTTCACCATTTGATTTTTTGACCCATTGAATAGGGTCTCTAGGGCCAGCATAGACATTAATGGTACACCAACGAGAAAAATAACAATGGCCATACTTACCGAACGAAATTTATCATAACCCGGGAAATAATCAAATAGGGCATAATTGAACCATTCGAGATTTTTACCCCAGGCGAGTAATATTGAAAATGCACAAGCTACCAAAATCCAATTTCGGATCTTAGGATCTACGATAAGTATGCCTAGTATAAATAGAAAACACATAATGGCACCCGCGTACGTCGGGCCGGCAGTAATGGGTTGATCGCCCCAATAGGTGGGAGCCGCTTTTAGTTGATTACTCACCTGATCCCCACTCATACCATTTTGACTCAATGCTTTGCCTAAATGGGAATTGATCTCTAGGGTTTGTTGACTTGCACCGCCAGAGAAATTAGGAATCAGAAACGTGAAGGATTCCATTATCCCGTAGCTCCAATTGAAGACATAATCTCTATCTAATCCGGTATTTCTCTCATTTTTGGCATTACTGCTCAGTTCTGATGCACCTCTTGTAGAATATTTACTGTATTCCAAAGTGGTCCATAAGCGCCCCGTATTGGCACCTACACCCAGAATTCCTGCCAAAATTAAGAGGGCAACTTGGGTGCCTAGTTTTGAATAATGCTTCGATTTTATCATCTCAACTAAATGGAATAGTCCATAAATAATGAGCATCAACAATAAGTAATAGGTGATTTGCAGGTGATTGGCTTGAATTTCTAATGCAACCGCCAAACTCAGTAAGCCCAGGGGGAACAGCTTCTTTTTTTGGGTAACGACCATGTGTACGGCTCCCAGCACGAGGGGCATGTAGGCAATGGCACGTACCTTCCAGATGTGTCCTGCTTCGATACTGATCATGCTGAAGGTATTGAAACTAAAAGCAATGGCGCCTATGAAGGCCAGCCAAGGTCTGACTTTAAAGACGAGGAGCATGAAATAGCAGGAAAGGAAAGCTAAAATACTTACTTGGGCAGCAGAAGGAAATGCAAATGTAATGATGCGCTGAATATGTTTAATAAGGTCACCACTCCAAGAGATATTGATTAAATAGGCAGGCATACCACTGAACATGCTGTTGGTCCATAAGGCTTCTTCTCCAGTCTCAAGTCTAAAATTAGAAGCTTCTTGTCCTGAACCAACTCCTTGGAAGACGTCATTTTGATTCATGCTTTTGTTCTCTAGGAAAAGCGGATTGAAAAAGGCCATCACCAACAAAAAACCTAGTGTTATGAAAATGGCATGAGGTTGTATTACTTTCAGTAATTCTTTGGTTTTCATATTTTTATATTCAGTCTTTTGGCTAAATCACGTATTAATTGATTGATTTCAAAAGACAATTTTAACTGGTAGATTAAAAGCGAAAAAATCACAACCATTAACACCGATCGAATCATCATATCAATAAATGGGTTGATCAATAGCGGTATACAATAATTAATTAAAACTAATCCTAAAATAGTTAGGGCTGCTAAAATAGTTTTGGTTGTGAAAGGAAAAAAATTATAAGTCATTTTAAGAAGTATTAATTTAGATAATCCATGTAGGGTAAAAACTACAAGTAGGGCGGCGGCGGCACCGATCAATCCATACCGAGGGATCAAAATGATATCTGATCCGATCATGAGCAAACCTAAGAATAAAGTCAGCAACATATTAAAACGATAATACTTGGACATAGAAATAATCCCATCATTGAGACTGAAAAGCAAATTGATGAGTTTAGCAAGACCTACCAAAATAACGACATTTCTACCGGCTTCATAGATTTGACCTTTGGGCATGATGGCGTAGATATTATCTAAATTAATGATGATTAAAACGTAAATGATACCGCCCAAGAGAAAGAGATTGATAGAAGCTTTTTTGTAATGTTCATTGATGCTGGACAAATTACCTGAACCGAAGGCTTCAGAAATAATAGGGGCTGAAATTTCGCCAACGAATCTTCTTGGCATCTCAATCACCATCACCATAAAAATGGCCGTCATGTAGATGCCGCTGGCTTCAAGGCCTAAATATCTACTTACCAATTGTTGATCGGCTAAGTTCAAAAAACTTAAACCCAAACCTGAAATGAATAGGGTTCCACAGTAGTAAATTAATTCACGAGCTATTTTTGGAGGTAGGGGTTTAAACGAAATCTTAATTTTATATTTATAAATAGATTCAAAAAATAGAAAGGCAACCAAGATAACATAAAAGCAAACATGTAGGATGATAAAAGTATGAAAGGAGATTTCGGAGGTGGCAAATAATAAGATACCACCCATATTCAAAGATTTATAAATCAAATCTTTGAGAAGATTTGCCGCAAAAATATTTTTATTAATTCTGGCCAAAGTCTGTAAAAATTGAAAGACAATAAGCTCTAAAGTCAGTACAATGAGCAAAATAAAATACGTATTGATTTCGGGAGATTTTTCAGCATAAAAATCAGCCCATGAGCTACGAAAAATGATCAAGATGATTAAAAAAAAGAGGGTGGAAAAAAACACAATCAAAATGCCTAATCCATATAGAGATTTAAGGTCCGTTTGTGGATGTTTTAATAGAGATTTAAATCGAACTAACCCGGAAGTAATGCCGAATCTACCAAAGTTGGACAGTAGCAGCGCGGCACTCAATAAAGTCCTAAATAACCCAATTTGATCCGGAGTCATAAATTTAGGCATCAAGATGACCGCATTTACAAACCCTATGGCTACGCCGAGATAAGACGCAGAGCTACTCAGTAAACTTTGACGAATGACTATTCCCATAATTGAGTGGTGAAATTACATCATTTCTTGATTATAGTAAGATGATGTCTCATTTAAGGTTTCTGGTGATCGGTTGACATGAATCTCGTTATAGATTGGTTTGAAGGGTCATCATTTCATAATTGAGTCAATTTGAGGCGCTCATTTAGGTCATCCATAATTTTAAAGCAAGGACAGATAGGGTTAAAATAAGGATAAGCCGAATCCATTTCTCATTTACTCCCACAGACCATCTACTTGCAATCCATCCCCCAATGGCATTACCTACTGCTAAAATAACACCATAAGTCCATAGGACTTTCCCGTTGTACATAAATACCAATAAAGCCACTGAAGTATAACACAATACAACAAAGACTTTAACGCTATTGGTTTTAGCCAAATTTAAACCATGGATTCCTGTGAGGGCTGCCATGATGATAAAGCCCACACCTGCCTGAATGAAGCCACCATAAATACCAATACTAAAAAAAAGAAGGATAGAAACGAGATTGCGCTTTTTAGTGAAGCGTTCAAAGGCTTCCTTTTTATCTAAATAAGGTTTCAAAACCGTAACTACCAACACAAAAACCATGACAATAGATAATATTTTATTAAAGGAGCTATTGCTGATTTCTGTGGCAAGATATGCACCTAATAAGGCACCTAAAGTAGCAGAAATACTTACCCAATAGGCAAAGGGAAATACCGCAATACCTTTACTTTTAAACCCTTTAACTGCAAAAATATTTTGAATAAAAATAGCCACTCTATTTGATCCATTGGCTTCTGCGGCAGTAAGTCCCATAAAAATAAGCAAGGGTAAGGTCAATAGCGAACCCCCTCCGGCAACGGTATTGATGAATCCTGCAGCAATGCCTGTACCTATGATTAACACATAATCAGAGAAGGTCATGATTCAGTTTTTCAGAAGTGAGATGGTACGCTAAATCATCATCACAATGGGCCAATAGTTCTTTCTGATTCTTTTTTAATTTAGGGTGGATTAAAAGCGGATTTAATACTACCAAAGGCAATAAGTTAAATCGGCGATTTTGTATTTCAGGATGGGGTATTTTTAAGTATTCAGTCTCTATAATGAGATCACCAAAATACAATATATCAATATCGATGATACGCTGACCCCATTTGATTTTTCTGATGCGGCCTAATTTTTTTTCAATATCCAGACAGATCTTCAAAAGCTGATTAGGTTCATAAGGAGAGTCAATTTCTAATACGAGGTTATAAAACCAAGGTTGATCGGATTTACCCCATGGGGCCGTCTCGTAGATAGGAGACGATGCGTTTATTTTTAAAGCATAATTCGAAATTTCGATACATGCCGTTTGTAGGTTATCTAGTCTTGATCCTTGATTGGAGCCTAATGAAAGGTATATTTTTCTCATATTGTGGTCAAACAAATGTAAGGATCAACAAGTTAATAAGCTATTAACCAAACAGAAAAAAAACCGCTTTCTACTTCTAATATAGGCACTTTTTGGAGAAAAAACAAGAATCCGTAGAAGATTCGTAGAAGGTTTTTCAGCACCATATGCATAATCAGAATCTCCTCAATTTAGTGCCATTTTTAGTACTATAATAAGTCATTATTTTCCTTTTTTTTCTAGCCCTTCTCCTCATTGTCCTGGTCCTTGAATGTAAAGGCAATAATCTTCATTTTTCAAAAAAAGATCAATGTACAGCCATGATTAACAGTCGTAAATTGGAGGAGTTTGAGGCTTACTTTGAGGTGTTAGAAAAGAGTGTGTTTCATGAGATATTGAGGTGATTCCGCTAATTTGAAATTAGTTGCAATAAAATATATCTATTGATTTTTGGAATTATTAAAAATACTGATTCATCTTACCTTAATAATTACTAATCATTATGAGAAACGTATTCCATTTATTTCTTTGTTAGACGGCATTCAGGACATGTGTTAGTAGGTCGAAAGTGTAGTCGTGTAATTGCGAAAACTATAAATCCTGCTAAGGGTAAGTAAATTTTTAAGAGCATAATTAAAATGAAGAAAATTGTAAAATTCGTAAGAAGAAAATGGAAACAAATTAAAAGAAGCTTCAAACTAATCAAACTCAAATTTGAAGGAAATAAATACAAGAGATGGTATGGCAGTGAATATGGTGGTTTTTTTGTTTCTGAGGAAATATTAAAAAATAGAGATCAAGTTATTGTTTATTCATGTGGAGTAGGTAATGACATTTCATTTGATATTAAAATCATTAAAAAATACAAGCAAAGTAAAATTTATGCTTTTGACCCTACACCTATTTCAGTAAAATGGATAGAAAGTCAGAAACTGCCTGATAATTTCTTTTTTTCTCCCATAGGAATTAGCGACAAAAATGGAGCCGAAAAAATGTATTTTCCCAAAAACTATGGAGTATCATATGGTATTTTAAACTGGGATATTGAGAATAAAGATGAAATAATGGTTGAAATGCAGACCATAGAAAGAATTGCGGAGAAACATGGACACAAGTTTATTGATATTTTGAAAATGGACATTGAAGGCAGTGAGTTTGTTGTATTTGACTCTCTTGATTTCAAAAAAATAGAGTTTGGGCAAATATTGGTTGAATTTCATGAGAGATTTTTGGAAAATGGTAAAAAAAAATTAGAGAAAACTATCGCTTTTTTGGAAGAAAATGGATCTGGATGTTTTGCTATTTCAGATGATTTTGAATACAGTTTTATTAATAAACGGTTTAAAATAACAGAAAAGTGAAAACTAAGCAAAGTGGGCGACCACCCAAGAAATAATAAAGATTATTTATTGGATAGTGCTAAATTTAAGTACATGTATACCATCAGCAATAAAGCTAAGGATTATTATAGAGTGGGAATGCTGAAATTTGGGATACACACAGCCGTTTTAAAGGAGATTAATAGTACTTGTTAGGTTTTCTCTAAAGAGGTGATATTGGAGGAGGTTGAGGCTTATTTTAAGGTATTAGAGAGGGCAGTATTTCATGAAGTGTTGAGATGAGGGTGATCCTTGATTTTTAATAAGGGCATAAAGGAATGTCCATCGTTTTAATTCGACAGCAAGTTTGTAAAGAGCTTGAATAATTTGTGTATAACTCCTGAGGTGTGGTATCTCAGGAGTTTTTTTATATTTGATTATACTTAAGTAAATTTAAGCCATGAAAAACCTCTTAAAAATACTTTCACTACTACTCTTTACACTGATTTCTACTTCAGTTTTCTCAAAAGGTTGACAAGTTTAACCTATCATCGACTAGTCCATCTCTGGTTGACCAATTCTTGGTTTTGAGCAAAGATGGTATGTCAGTTGCGGATGGCAACAAAATGGCAACAGAATGGATAAATGTAACCTACAATACTCCCAAGGAAGTTATAAAATGAAAACTACTATAAATTTTATTATGACGAGGAAATTATTTTTAATTGTCTTATTAATTCCCACATACGTTTTCAGTCAGGAATTTGGCTTTAAAATTTCCTACACAATGGGCTCCCCGGAAAGTTTATATTTAATGGATGATAATAGAGTCTATAAGATAACCTCAACCATTGATGAAATCTATGTTTTCAAAACCGGAGAGCAAGCAAAGATTTATATGAAGAATATTAATTTAAATATATTACCTCCCATTAATTACCAAATAGGCAATGCAAAAATTTATCTTCATGAGTCAAATTCTGTTACCTACTATATAAATGATAGCAATTTGGGCTCTCAAGGGAATATAAAATCTATAAATGATATTGTATTTACCTATGCAAATAACAGTAGTTGGAATAACCGCTCAGGTGTAACAGGTAAGCTTACTAAAATTGGTAATACTCCGATCACCTATCACACTGCCTCAGGATATACTGAAAAAGGGGGATACAGAGGTAAAATTAAATCTGTGGGAGATAAAAATTTTATATATGAAGGATGGACAGGCTACGGAGAAAAGATTGGAATTGTCGGTAAATTAATTAAAATTGAAGATGTAAAAATTAATTATTATAAAACCGATTATGATAAAGGATTTCAAGGAAAATTAAAATCGATAGGAGCTGTAAAATTCAATTATTTCATAGAAAATGCCATCAATAAAAAAGCTGGTATTGTTGGTAAATTTAAAGACCAAACCGGGAAAGACTCAAGGATTGTAATATATCCTTTTCAATTATAAAAATAAGGAAACCTGTGGTAGCCTTTTCTTAGTAACTTGATTAAATTATTTGAGAAGTATTAAACTCAAAAATATAAGCTTTAAATAACTATTTTAGCGTAAAATTAATAATTGAGATATGAATTTCTTTAAAAACGTGCTGGCCTCTTTGTTGGGCCTGATTATATTTTCTTTTCTTTTTTTCTTTCTATTGATAGGTATTGCCGCTGCAGGAGAGGGTGATGAAACGGTCAACGTTGAACCTTCATCTATTCTTTATTTGAAATTGAGTGGTGTTCTTCAGGAGCGTACCACTGAAGATCCTTTGAAAAACCTTTTCCCTGAAGCTGCAGTTTCAGAAATTGGACTGCGTGATTTGGTCTCGACCATTCAGCATAGTAAAGAGGACGAACGTATCAAAGGTATTTATCTAGACCATCAGTTGTTGAGTGGTGGTTTTGCTTCTTTAAAGGAAGTGAGGGATGCTTTGATTGATTTCAAAGCCTCAGGAAAAATCATTTATGCCTATGGAGAATACTTAAGGGAAGGAGATTATTATCTGGCATCGGCGGCAGATGTTTTTTTTATGCATCCCGAAGGATCTTTAGAGTTTAATGGTTTGATGGCCAATATTACCTTTTTCAAGGGTTTGTTTGAAAAGTTAGAGGTAAAACCTGAAATATTCAGAGTAGGGTCATTTAAAAGTGCGGTCGAGCCATTTTTAAGGAAAGATATGAGCCCCGAGAATCGGCTTCAATATACTTCACTACTTTCCACTATATATGATATTTATTTAACCGATGTGGCCGAGTCTCGAGACATTCAAAAAGAAGATCTCTCCAGATATTCAAAAGAATTAAAGATTCAAGTTCCTGAAGATGCCCACCACTATGGATTAGTGGATTCTCTGGGGTACAAGGATGAACTTAAATCCTTGATTGCATCAGATTTAGAACTAGAAGAGGCCTCTGATATCGAGTTTATTTCCCATCAGAATTATAAAAAATCTCTTAAGAAGAAATATGCTAAGGATAAAATTGCCGTAATTTATGCGAATGGATCCATTGTCATGGTGGGAGATGACACTCAAGTTGTGGGTTATAAATTGGCCAAAGAAATCAGAAAAGCCCGTGAAAACAAATCGGTAAAAGCCATTGTATTAAGAATCAATTCACCAGGCGGAAGCTTGGTTGCTTCAGATCTTATTTGGCATGAAGTGTCCTTAACCAAAGGAGTGAAACCCATCATCGCCTCAATGGCTGATGTAGCTGCCTCAGGAGGTTATTATATCGCCATGGCCTGTGATACCATAATTGCACAGCCTAATACGATCACGGGATCGATAGGCATCTTCGGTATGTGGTTCAATTTTGGGCAATTGCTTGAAAATAAATTTGGGATCACTCATGATGTAGTTAAAACGGGAGATCATTCAGATTTGTATACGGTGACCCGTAGCCTTACTGATTTTGAGCGTAGTGTCATTCAAAAGGGAGTCAATAAAGGATATCAAACTTTTATTTCAAAAGCAGCTGTGGGAAGGGGAGTGACATCCGAAGCGATTGATGAGGTAGGTAGTGGTCGCGTATGGTCTGGAACACAGGCTTTAGACAATGGCTTGATTGATATCATCGGTAATTTTGATGACGCCGTCGACCTGGCTGTTGCCATGAGTGGGGTTGAAGGTGATTATCGTGTAGTTAACTATCCTGCACAGAAATCTATGTTTGAAAAAATATTGGGTTCGGTAACCAACGAAATAAAAGTTTCGAATTCGATGAACAATGAGGTGATGGCTCCTTATTTTAAGCAAATTAAATCCTTACAAGAGATGAAAGGGATTCAAGCGCGAATGGCTGAAGAATTCACGATATATTAAAAACTAAGTTTCATTCTTTCCCGCCAATAACGCTAATCTTATTGATAATACTGATTCTGCGGCTTTTAGGTCTTGAAACTTTTCTGTAGAAAGGATATCTTTTTTTAATGACATCTCCGATCATCTGTGTTCACTCATTCTTTTATTCAATAAACCTAGGCTTCTTATACGTTGATCTTGCTATATTTTTTTTGTAATTATCTCTCAACTTTATTAGTTTGAGATATCAAACAATTAAATCAAAATTAAATGAAAAATTTTTTAATAATAACGTTTACTTTTTTTAGTCTCAATGCTTTTTCACAGCATCTTTTTCAAGATTCAGAATATTGGAATACTTGGGTTTACAAACCCAAGGCTGGAATGACAGAACAATTTGAAAAAGCAGCAGGAAAAAAGACTAAAAAATTCAACTCATCGAAAGACAACACAATCATAACATTTAAAGTGGTCACGGGTGCCAATAACGGCCAATATGTGAGGATGATGCCTTGGCAATCTTCAGCTGATTATGATAAAGATAAGTCTGAAGAATTAAAATATTGGCAAGAGAATGTTGCAGAATATGCCGATGCCATTGGAGGACCTCAGAGATGGGCAAGAATGAAATGGGGAGACATGAATGTCAAAGAAAGTGATGGACCTTCAAAATACCTGCATCAATCAGATTTCATTGTAAAATCAGATAAGTGGGATGATTTTAGAAGATGGCTTGAAAGAATTGGTAAAATATATGGAGAGCGGGTTCCTGAGCACAGAAGAATTATACTATCCATAGTATCTGGTGGCAATTGGAATTTAACTACCGTATTTATCGGCTTTGATCAATACGGTAGAACGCCTAATGAATTTGATACTACTTGGGAGAAGGATTACAATACAAAATTTGGTGCAAACGCTTGGAATTATGACCGAACGGCTTTCAGTGAATCAACTGAAATGATTGTTGGTCAACAAGTCCAGAGTCTTGAACTCGTTGAATCAATGCTTCCTAATATGGATTAATTCATTGTAGAAACAAATTAAAAAGCCCTTCGAAAGAATGGGCTTTTTTTATATCCTGATGCTGATCGTAAAGTCCTTGAGTCTTCAAAAAAGCGCCTTTTTCACCTCATTTGAGAGGGTTTTTGTCAAAAAATTCTAAAGCCTTAAAAATAATGGCTAAAATGAGAAGGGGGAAGGCGACTCCGTGTAATAAGGCATCAAACCAGTCCATGAGTTCCATTCCTATAGCACCTCCTTGAATCCATTTGATTTTACCCCAAATATGTGGTTCTGGGGAAAATGGGGCTAATCCTAAGGTTACGCAGACCAAGGCTATGAATCCCATGTTTTTAGTTAAGATTTTTTTTAAGTCATTCATCGTCTTAATTAGATTCAGTAACAGTAATTTTTTTTGAAATAAAAAAATGCTTAGAACCCCCTTTAAAGATTTTAAGTTTACTTGAGTTCCAAAGTGGCACGCAACTTTTATTTCGAAAGACAGGCAGCCCCAATCATTTAATGCCACTCAAATAAGAGATATATTTTTTATTATCGTCAGTGAAGTACATCTTTAGCATAGGCAAACTCAATATTTATGAAATATCTGAAACTTTTTATTTTTCAAATGCTGTGGATTTCATTTTCCCAATGCGCAATTGGACAAGACTTTGGAGAATCATCTGTCACTTTTAATTACTTGGCACTCTCTGTAATAGATGCCGATCAATCGGCTGAATTTTATAAAAAGACCCTAAAGCTTGAAGAAATGACCAATAAAACCGAAAATAACCAAATCAGATGGTTGTCTTTGGGAGAAGGAAAAGAGCTGCACCTCTTATCTTTTCCACATGATGAAATTAAAATTACTCGAGCGGTTCATTTGGCATTAACAACATCTGATTTTGATGCATTTATAAAAAGGCTAGACACTATGAAAGTAAATTATTCTGATTGGATAGGAGAAATACCCAATAAAATAAACATTCGTAACGATGGCATTAAACAGGTATACTTTCAGGATCCAAATGGTTATTGGATTGAAATAAATAGCGTTGGGCAAAGAAATTGATAAAATTGGCTATCGATTGTAATTATTCATAATTAATTAGGTCACTATTTTAGAAGCTCTTGTGAATAAATATTTATGATTAGGTCATCGTTTTTTGACTGATTCAATGATGAAGTTAAAAGGTAGGATTTAGGGGAATGAAATTTTTGTTAAATCCAAATGCTATCAAAACGCAATAGACGTTACGATAAACTCAACCTTAGGGCTGTATTCAGTCGTATTTAAAGGATAGGAGAACCTGACACCTAAATCAAAATCAACTAATCGAAGGGTCCGGACATCAAAAGTCAATTCTATACCTGCCGATTCGTACATATTCTCAGCGTAGGGTACACTACCGTTAATGGTAACCGAGGTGAGGGGGGTCAGCACATCGATGGCAGTATTATTTAAAATCACACTTGCGTGATCATAAAAGAAGTTTGCTTTGACTCTTTTAATGAAAAATAAGGGACCTATGGCTAAATCAGGATAACAAATAGGGAAGGCATAATTGAGACCGATTCGGCGGATTTGATCATGGATGAGTTTGCCATAACCTCGGGGATACCTGAAATTATCTAAAAACTTGTATTGGGCGGTAAAGGGTTCTGAATGATGATCTATTTCAGCGAAGAAACTGTGATTTTTAAAGATGCCGGGTAGATAAAGTCTACTGTTGATTAAAAAAGCATGGGAGGTATTAGAAGTTGTTCCCATGCTTTTTTGGTAATTTGATCGAAATAAAATGCCCAATCTTGGGTAAAGGTGCTGATAAGCTTGTCGTAGGGTAAAACGCATTTGGAAGTCTAATTTATAGCTCGCAAAAGAACCATCTGTTCCCGTCTCTTTGAGACCATAGTTTACCCAGTGTTGTCGTAAATTTTGATTGAGTTCAACAAAATTATAAAAATTTCCTAGGGTTAAGTTGAAGGGTAATCTCATACCTAGGCCTAGGTTGTCTTCGGTCCAGTTTTGATTTCTTGTTTCTAGATTAGGAGTGATTTCATCATTCTCTTCGGTTTCGAAGTAAACTGGCACGTAGCTGTTCCTGTTTTCTCGTGTCGTTTCTAATGACAAAATGGGATAGTATTTCGCCCATTGTAAGCCCGCAGACCACGAGCTGCTCTTTTCATTTAGATTAAATTGATAGGTACCTATACCCGATAAATTGCTCATTTTGTTGTCTGCGTACACATTAAATATCAGATTGGGAGGTTCATAAGACAATAATCGACTGTGTAGCTGTAATCGATCTGTAGTAGGATAAGATTGCTCTTCATAAGATTGCTCGGAAATATTTTCAAGAATATCATCTTTAAACAGGGGTTCAAAATAATCAACCATTGAATGTTCTGCGCTTTCGAGGGGTTTCCAATTTTCTTTGATCACCGTAGTGGTATGGATGTCATAACCCATATCTGAATAGGCACTATAAGCCAGCATTTTTCCATTTGGAGAAATACTAGGTTGGATGGCACCAAATAGGGTAGAGG
>Ga0206127_1001720_pt1 | contig 23149 bp, 17 predicted proteins | sample Helgoland_Spring_6_FD_148646 | JGI IMG/M metagenome (GOLD analysis project Ga0206127, IMG submission 148646) | Pelagic subsurface seawater microbial communities from Kabeltonne, Helgoland, North Sea - Helgoland_Spring_Bloom_20160419_1 | ecosystem: Environmental > Aquatic > Marine > Epipelagic ...
TTTAATAAATTATTGGATGAATTTAATATTCCAACAATGATATTAATTGATAATCTAAATTATTTTAAGTATGTACAAAAAGTATTAGAAACAGATTTAAAATTATTTTTTAAATGGAAATTATTATTATTTTCCGCACCATACTTATCTGAAAGTTTTAGTGATCTGATTTTTGATTTTTCTAGTAAAAATATGTTAGGAGTAATAGACAAATCACCACTTTGGTTAGATGGGATTTATTTTATAAATACAACTGTTAGTGAATTATTAGGTGAGAGATATAGAAAGAAACATTTCACAAAAAAAGAAAAAAACAATGTAATAAAAATGATTGAAAATATAAAAGAGTCTCTTAAACAAAAAATAACAAATAGTAAAATGATGACAGCTGATACAAAAAAAAATGCCTTATTAAAAATAAAAACTTTAAATTATAAAGTCGGTTATCCTAAAACATACAATACCTACAAAGGATTGAAGTCATTTAATCACCCACTCAATAATTTATTTTCATATAATAAATATTATTTTCTACATTATATATTACCTAAAATTGATAAAAAAATAGATAATTCTATTTGGGAAATGGACTGTTATAAAGTGAATGCTTATTATGAACCTGTTTATAATGAAATTGTTTTACCTGCTGGTATTTTACAACCACCCTATTATGATATTAACGCAGATAATGCATTAAATTATGGATCTATTGGAGCTGTTATTGGCCATGAATTAACCCACGGATTTGATGACACTGGTAAACAATTTAATGAAAATGGTATAATGAAAAATTGGTGGAGAAAATCAAACTCCCAACAATATAATAAAAAAATGAAATTACTTATCAAACAATACAATAATTACACATTATATAATGAACAGATTAATGGGCAATTAACAATTGGAGAAAATATTGCTGATTTAGAAGGTTTTAAAGTAGCGTTTGACGCTTTTTTAAAACTTAAGAATTACTCAGTTGATAATTTATCTCCTGAAAAAAGATTTTTTATTGCGTTTGCTATCTGTTGGAGAAGTAAACAAACTAAAAAATCTTCATTATTTAAAATGTTATTTGATACACACTCTCCACCTAAAATCAGAGTAAATGGTGTTCTGAGTAATATTTCTGAATTTTATAAAGCCTATTGTGTTCATAAAGATGATGAAATGTATCGTGATAAATTAATATCGTTTATATAATTATATGCCTAAAGTAAAAATATCAGGGCCAATTTCAAACAAAAATCCTTAAGATGTATTGAAATAAAAGATTTTAATTTTAATTAGCTCATCTGTTACTGGAGTATTTAAAATAATTGTTTCAAAAAGTCAATGTCATTAAAATATAGAATTTAATGTATATATGATTTGATTAACAACAAACTCTTTTTGTTTTTGTCTATTTAAATTAGGGCGACATCTCATTCTAAAACTATGATTTTTATTCTTGTACAAAATAGAATAAAAAACAACACTAGTTAGTTCAATATTAAGTGGTTCTAAATAACCAGTAACACTAACATAAATATCGGCGTTAATTTGTTTTTGTAATCCAATATTCATTAAATTGGCACATTTTTTACTATAAATTATTGTATGTTTGGGTATATTCAAAAAAGTATATTTAATAGAAGAATTATATGCTACTACACCACCCATTAAATATCTACTTGAACCATATACATTGCTTAGAGTATTAGCTAGTAACCCACTAGTACAACTTTCAGCCACAGCAATTGTTAATTTTTTGTTAAATAATTTTTGTGAAAGTTTTAACATATAATTATAACTATAAGTTCTTATTTAACTACTACTTTAATCTTTTTAATTTTTTTACTTGTTGTTTCTTGTAATTGTGAGGCTGAAATACCAATTTCAAAATCATCATCCATAATTGGTTCATCATTAAATGTACTATCAATTTTCTTTTCTAATGATTCCATATCTTCCATTGATAATTCAAGATTTTCAGAATCATCGTACATATTACTGAGCAGCTTTTCTTCATCTAAAATAATATCACTGAAGTTTGTTCCTGTTTTTACAAATTGTCCCATCATTACATTTGCTGATACTCCATTACATTTATCTGTTTCTGCAAAAATACCAGCATTTAGAAAAATATCATTAATTTCCTCAAACGATGCTTTTGCAATTGGACCACGTTCCATTGATTTATTAATACCATGGCGACGAATAACCATAATAATACCCTTATATGTCATTAAATCTGTTAGTAATTCAATATGTCTATTTAATAAATGATAACTTTCGAAGATAGACGTGAACTCTTTAATATATTTACTTCTAACACCTTCAATTCCAAAAATCTTATAAATCTCATTAATATCATTTGTTGTAGTTCGTGTTTTGTCAATATAATCACAGCACATAATATCTAATAGATTTGTTCCATCAGTATTTAATGTGATTTCTTTCTGTGTTTCAGCAACACCATCTGGATAGTATTTTACAATATTCTTCTCTTGCATCTCAACACGTTTAATATTTTTAATACCTCGTAATGTAATGTCTAGAATCTGTTTTTCAATGACTTTATAAAAATCAATATCATCATCTTCTTGCATTGTGAGTTTTAATTTTAATACCAGCGTTTCTGAATTATTATCACTAATTCGTGAAGTAATATATTCATCAGATACTGTGTTAAATAAGATAGCATCTTTAATATTATTCATATTAATATTTTTTTTGAGGATTGATTCTTTGTCAAAATATAATTTTAATGACCAATTTGATAATTCTTTTTCTTCTTCAACATTTAAGATCTTATTAAATAAATTAAATGTTGTCCATAAAAATTCATCTTCCTCAGTTTCAATCTTTGGACCATCATAAATTAATTCTGTTTGACTGATAATATCTCGTAATTGAGTGTATTCGAACTGGTATTTTAATTCTTCTGATAATTCTTTATTATTCTTTAATTTATCAGATAAATAAATTGTCATTGATGGTGTTTTCATATTTGCACTACTTGTATTATTCAGTAATTCATCAAGACGAGGAACACCCTGTGTAACAACTACTGACTGTGATCCAACACCCGCAAAGTGGAAAGTATTTAATGTATTATGTGTTAATACGCCCCAATCATTCATAAATGTCTGATTACCGGGTACAGTAAAATCATATACATATTCTTGTGGATCATCTAATATATCAATACTTACAATTTCATCCCATACAACATCTGATTGGACAGCCTGTTCTAAATATTTGATTGATTCATCAATATTAATCTTTTGTTTAATAGAAATCTCTTTAAACTCATTAATATATTTTTGTAATGTTCGTCTACCAATACTCTCTTTACTCTTCCATCTACCATAAATCCGACTATGATTCGTGATTTGTAATTTTTTACCACATTCAGCTACTAAATCACCAATTGCGGGGATTTTATCAATATAGTCTGCGACATCATGTTGATTCTTTCTATCATTATAATTAATGATCTCAATTAACTCTTTATTAAATGAATCATTATCTGTTCCAATTTGTTCTTGATAGTAATTTACATATTTATTTATAATAGTCAAATAATATGTATTCTTAACTGTTTTAATTGTTGTAAAGATATTGAAATAATTAAATAGAATACTAATATCTTTAACCTCAGATAAATTAGAGGAATAAATATGTAGTAATTTATTTCTTTTATTGTTGATAACATTTCCCTGTTGATCACAATAGCCTCTTAGAAATCCTGTCTGAAACTCTTTTGGTGCCGTATATGTGAATTGTGGAATCTTTTTATCATCAGTACAAACTGTCTTAATAAAATCCGATAATGTATCATCTACTAATTTAAGTTTGTTATTATGTAATTCTACTTCATAACCTAATGTGCTAAAATAATCAATATATTTACTTACATCATATCTAATAATCTTTTCAGATGCTAAATATACACCGATTAACCAACCTAACTCAAATGTTAAATTGAAATCACCTACTTTACTTACTACATCTAAATTATATTTGATATTTTTAAGAATTGGAATACGCATTCCAGTTTTTAAATCACTTCCATTAATTGGCATTACTTTATTATTTTTACGTGTCAAATGACTATGTGATAATGTTGTTGTAATCGTTCTACCACTCTTAGTTGTGACTTTAACAAGTCCACCATTTGCCATATGACGACTAATATGTGAAATTTTATTCCATCCAGTTTTCTCTGTTTCATTAACTCCAATAATATAATATGAAGATTCATCTGATAATTTCCCTTCAATACTTCCTTCATTTAATTCTACAATACTATTTTCTTTATCATTAATGATATCATCAATGAAAGTCGATACTGCTCCATTATAGTATTTATATTCTTTTTCTGTATTCTTTTTATAAACAATCTTTACATTTTCACTACTAATAATACTCATTTGTGTGGAAGGTTCGCCCAATGAATGAGCTGCAACAATACCAACATTCTCACCAGGAGCAACAAATGCTTCGTACATTTTTAATTTCATATGATTAATAATATAATCAAACATCTGTTTAGTTAATTTATATTTAATAATACATCTCTTGGTAGATAATTCAACTTTAATTAACATTCTAAGAAGTGTATATTGTTCATCAAACTTGAAAAACTTAAGAATTGAATCTTCTAATCCTTGTAATGAATCAATAATATATTTAGGAGTTAAATCTGAAATCTTAGAACCATTAAACTTTTTAATTGTATTGTAAATTAATCTTCGTAAATTAAATGGTGCTCGAATATCAGTTGGATTTAGAAGTACTAGATTTTTACAAATTGTGTCACGTAACAGTGTTCGTGAATTCATCAAATAATTAAATTCATTGTCTAGAAGATTATTTCTTTCAGTCTTCGTCTGTAATTTAGAATATGCCTTCGACGAAATAATTAATTTCCAATTAATATCATCTGAGATTTTAAACTCTTCACCCATTTGAAGATTACTATATTCTAGAAGTTTAAAACTTTGTTTTTCAATTTTGGTTGGATCAAATGCATCACCACCGTAACTAAGTTGTACAATATTATTTTGTGTATTTCTAACAGTGTAATCATGTCGAACAATCATATCTTCCAATGCCTTAATCAAAAGGCGTGAAATATAACCAGAATGAGCTGTTCGAATTGCAGTATCAATTAAACCAGTACGACCTGCCTTTGCGTGAAAGAAATTTTCAACTGGTGTCATTCCAACTGCATATGAGTTTTTAATAAATCCACGACTTGAAGGTGATTCATCAAACTTAGGAAAATGTGGAAGACTTCTATTAGTGAAATCATCACCAATGCGACTGCCCCAAATCGATTGTTGTCCAACAGCTGACATAATCTGTTGAATATTAATCATTGAACCTTTTGAACCAGACTTAATAATTGAATATAATGAATTATCACTCCAATTTTCTTTAATATAATTTTCAATAATTTTTCTACCGTCATTTTCACCATCTCCTAAAATCTTTCCAACTCGTGTTTCAAAATATGCTTTCTTCATAGAGGCATCAATATTAATAGTATCTTTTCCTTTATTAATATTCCCAATTAATTCATATACATCTGAGATTGCTTTATCAATGACAGTATTGACTTCTTCTCTTACTTTTTTTGGTGCAACAATATCACCAAATCCAATACTAAATCCTTGATCAACCATCCAACGAATAATTAATGACTGAATTGAGTTTAAGAAATTTTTACATTCAATATTTCCATAAATACTATGAATAGTACCAATTAAATATTTATTAATAATACCTTTATCCAATTGACCATATTTCATTACTCCATTTTCAAAATAACAATTTTCTCCACTGTTATTTTTCATTTTAAGTGTTAATTCTGGAATAATTTTTGAAAATACCTGTTTACCATCCCAATATTTAACTTTACCAACTGTATCAGTTGGTGCATCAATACGATTATCATTAAACTCTAAAAACATTAGTAAATTATTAAAATCATAACCACTAATTCGTGTATCTTTTTTTGTAAATAAATATGATCCAATTGCTGAATCTTGAACAATCTTAATAATTGGAGTTGAATGAGATGGTGAAATAATTTGTGTAGAAACTAATGCTAATCTTTCTAACTCAACTCTTGTCTGAATACTATCAGGAACATGCATATTCATTTCATCACCATCGAAATCAGCATTATATGGTGTTGTAACTGTAACATTTAATCGAAATGTATTATCATTAACAACCTTAATACGGTGAGCCATCATACTCATTCGATGAAGAGATGGCTGTCGATTGAATAATGCGATATCCCCATCTACTAAATGTCTGAAAACAATATCACCATATTCTAATTTGATTTTAGTTGGATCAATGTATTTTAATGAATAATCACGTGGTTCTTGATTCTCAATTAATTTACGAATAAACTTTGCACCTGGATATTTATTTGGACCATTGCGAACATAATCATACATTTTTGTAATATTGTATTTATTTACAATTTCTGGATAGGTTAGATTCATAGCCATCTTAATGGGTACTCCAAATTGATCAATACTAATATTTGGATCGACTGAAATAACTGTACGAGCAGAACGATCACATCGTTTCCCCATAATATTACCTCGCATACGACCACCCTTTGCTTTTAATCTTGTTTTAAGTGTTTTGTATGGTCGACCAGAACGATCAATTAAAGATGGAACTTTTGGAATCTCATTATCAATATATGAAGCGATTAAACATTGTAAAGCACCTTCATAAATATTTATTGTTTTCTTTTCTGCACCAGATGTAATTTTTTGTCGTAATTGATTATTTTGTTTAATAATTTGAATTAAATGTCGTGTTAAATCATCTTCGGCACGCATATTATTATCTTGTTTAACAGATGGTCGTACATATGGTGGTGGAACAGGAAGAACTTTGCAAATTAACCATTCAGGTCTACTGTATTTATTAGATAGACCAAGTAGTTTAACATCTTCCTCCGTAATATTTTTAAGAATATTATAACATAACTCTGGTGTAAATACTTGATGAATATTTGTTTCTTTTGATTTTAATACTGCTTTATCAAACTCACCGACAATTTGTACAATATTACTTTGATCTAGAATTTTATCAGAGTTTAACTTAATGTATTTTTTAGGTTGAATTGCGTGACATCCACAATTGTATTGACATTTTTTATTTTTACTTGCAATAGATTTATCATACACAAAATTAAATCTAATTTTACCTGTCCTTTTTTTAATTTCATTTAGGATCATTGGATTTGATTTATCAATTAAAATATTTGAACAACGAAAACAAACACATCGTAATATTTTAATAATATATGGAATAAAATGATAATAAAATACAGGCAATGCTAAATTAATATGTCCAAAATAACCAGGACACATTGTATTGTCATTCTCATCTGTTGGACATGTTCGACCATCGTCCAATACTCCCATTCTGGGATCAAATAAGCCATTAATTTTTGGATTAGAACCATCATATGTTTCTGGTAATGTAACTTCGCAAACAGAAGATTTAATAATACTTTCTGGACTTAGAATACTGAACTGAACTTTCCTAACAGTTTCTACGTCTTCAACATCATCCAGTTTGTAAATTAATTTTGACATTATAATATAATCATTATATATTTTTATATATCATTTCTAATTTCCTTTTTTTTATTAATTTATATAAAAAATAAGTATCTATTATAAATATATGGTTAAACGAAAAAATGATAACGATACAGATAATTCATCCCCAAATAAGAAAAATAAACAGGACGATGTTGAAAATATTAATGTTCTTATAAAAAAAATACCAGATGATTCAGATGATTCAGATGATTCAGATGATTCAGATGATTCAGAATACACATATAATTCTACTGAAAGTGATAAAAGTAATAAAGTAGATATTGAAGATGAAAATATTGAAGATACTGATGATGAAGAAGAATCGGATGTTGAAGAAACACCAGAGGATAAAGAATTTATTGATAATGATGATAATGATGATGTATTTATATTAAAAATGAATGATGGTGGGGAAGGTGATAAGGATGATGAATTAATTGATATTACCAGATTCTTAATTAATCGGACTTTTAGAAATCTTCATCAACAAATTATGGACGATAAAGATGATGAAGATTATGAAGAAGATGATCCCTCTTGTCAAAAAGAAGAAGTAGATAAGTATCATAAAACATATACACAAGATGAATCAAAATATTTAAAAACATTAACGATTGATGAGAGAACAAAAATAAAAAATATAAATAAAGAAGTATTGGAATATTTCAATTCAGGTGATGTGCCACTTAAAATAAAAATACTAAACTCAAATATTTCATTGTCTGCAAAATCTTCAATAATTGATAAAATTAATACATTTAATAAAATGTCATCAAGAGAATCAGAATATGGTAAAATGAAAAAATATATGTCATTATTAAATAAAATACCATTTAATACTTACATTAAAATGCCAATTAAAAAAAATGATAAAACTATTAAAATAAATCAATTTATAAAAAAATCGTATAAATATTTAGAAGATTCTATTTATGGACAGGAAGAAACAAAAATTAAAATTTTAGAAATTCTAGCAAGGTGGATTTCTAAACCAGAATCATCTGGTGCTGTATTAGCTTTAGAGGGACCACCTGGTGTTGGTAAAACAACTATTCTTAAAAATGGATTAGCAAAAGCTTTAAATAGACCAATTGCATTTATTCCTTTGGGTGGTGCAACAGATTCATCCTATTTACTTGGACATAATTATACATATGAAGGTGCAGTATGTGGAAAAATTGCAAATATAGTTATGGAAACTAAATGTATGAATCCAATTATCTTTTTTGATGAATTAGATAAGGTTAGTGAAACAAAACATGGTGAAGAAATTATTGGAGTTTTAACACATTTGACAGATCCAAGTCAAAATGATGAATTTTATGATAAATATTTTAGTTCTATTCCATTTGATTTATCTAAATGTTTAATTGTATTTTCATATAATAATCCACATAAAATCAACTCAATTTTAAAAGATAGATTAACGGTCATTAATGTTCCTGGTTTTAAAACAGAGGATAAAATTAAAATTGCAACAGATTATTTATTAAAAGACATATTAGAAAATATTGGATTAAAAAAAAATAGTATTATTATAAATGAGGAATCCTTAAAATATATTATTAACTCATTTACAAATGAAGAAGGTGTTCGTGAATTAAAAAGATGTTTGGATAAAATGATAATGAAAATTAATCTAATGCGATATTCTGATATCAAATTAAATTATAGGATAGATAATATTAATTTTCCATATACAATTACACGAGAAGACATTGATGGATTATTGGAAAAAAAAGAAAAAGAAGAAGAAAATGAGAGTTGGAAACATATGTATATTTAAAATGATCCATTTGGGAAATTTTTGTTATTTCCTCTTTGTTCGCCAATAAATTTTCTCTGTTGGGGTGTTGTGCATACACATCCCTGATCGGTTGAATATGTTGATGGACAGCATTCTGGACTTGCTTTATTTTTTGCAAACATAAACATTGAATCTTTTGGCAATGTCATGAATTGCATTTCATGTTTTAGTGGCAGTGGCGTGCCCTGTGGAACAAAAAACTTACCTTCTAATAATTTATTATCTGATGGGGAATGTCGCCAATCACTTCCACCAGCTGGTTTAAGTTTAATACCATCATAGGAGCCTGGAACACCTGATCCCATATTATAATTTACATCGGCTGGTTTGTTAACACTTTCAAAATATTTACCATTAAGTTGATTAGCCATTTAGTTATATACTAACAGCAAATATATTTTTTTCTTCTAAATAATGTTTTCGACAAACAGATTCATATGATTCTTCGCCACCGACCATTGTTTGTTTATCATCTGTTGTAATTCTTTTTGAAAAAATAGCAGGTGTTCCATCATTACATTTTTTACATAAAGCTGTTAATTTAGTAATACTATTTGCATGTGGGATTAAACGGAGAACATCTCCAAATGGATTACGTTCAAAATCACCATCTAATCCAGCACAAATTACTATTTTATTACAATTATCAACCCAATTAGTAATAACATCAAATGCATCTTCAAAAAATTGTAATTCTTCAACTATGATAACATCCATTTTATTTAATATCCTTTCATCTAATTCAGACAATGTTGAAAGATAAATACTATCACACCATTGAGAATCATGTGAACAAATACCATCACGATATCTAGTATCAATAGAATGAGTAATAACAATTACTTTCTTTTCAATACATTTATATCTATTATATAGCCTAAGTAGTTCTGTTGTTTTACCCGAATACATCGGACCAATGATTAATTGCAAGCTCATAGTATAAATAATATAGTAATATATTATCTATATAATTATCACTTTTTAAAAGTTATTTAAAGCTTGACTAAACAAATAATATTATTCTAGTAACAATGCCTAAAAAAAGAGGTAAGAAGACTAAAAATATTATTGAACCATCTTTAGAAAAATCATCCATATTACATCTCAGTATAGAAGATCCAGAATTATCTGATGATAGAATTAGTTCGCCTAAAGCATATGATCAATCTACCTTTATATATAAAGAAATTGATGAGACAATTTCCAAAAAATTAAAACCAACTAACAAGCAATCTTTGATAATGAAAGATAATAATATTAAAATCAAAAAAAATTTAAAACATATTATGTATGAATTTATTGATAGTAATAATAGAAAATCGTGGCCAACAAAAGTAAATACACATTGTATGTGGTGTTGTCATACATTTACAAATATACCAATTGCAATACCACAAAAAAAAAAGAAAGATGTATTTCATTTATGTGGTACATTCTGTTCATTTAGTTGTGCCGCAAGTCATATATTTTCAATAAATGATAATTATACTACCAAGTGGGAGAAATATTCATTACTTCATTTATTAAGAAAAGAGTTAATTGACACTGACATTAATAAAAAAATTGTACTTGCTCCACCAAAAGAGACCTTGAAAATGTTTGGTGGGTTTTTTGATATTGATCAATTTAGAAAAAAATCAGAAAACAATATAACGTATAATATAATTAAACCGCCCATGATCTCAATTATACCACAGATAGAAGAAAATATCTTAAATTATAATAAAGCAAAAGATGATCTTTTTATTCCACTAAATAAAGATTTAATAAAATCAGCAAATGACTCATTAAAGTTAAAACGTAAAAATAAAATTACTAAAAATACATTGAAAGATTATATGAAGCTTAAAATAGATGAATAATCATAGATATAGAATGAAGGTAATATCATGGGATATAGGTATTACAAATTTAGCATATTGTTTATTTGAAGATAATAAAATAATTGATTGGAATATAATAGACATAAGTATATCGACAAAGAAAAAAAAACTTAATTTAATTTCAGAAAAATTAATTAAAAATGTAAATAAAGAAAAATATTTAAATGTTGATTATGTACTAATAGAGAATCAACCGTGTTTAAAAAATCCAATTATGAAATCTATACAGATGATTTTATATTCTATATATATGATTCATAAATGTAAAGATAATCAGATAGGTATATTTTTAATAAATGCCTCAAATAAGTTAAAGGTATATAAGGGACCTGAAATAAAATTAGATAAAGAATATAAAAGTAAATACACAATTAGAAAAAAAATGGCAATACGACACACCCAATATTTCTTAAAAAATAATCCGAAACAGTTATTATATTTGAATACTCATAAGAAGAAAGATGATTTATGCGATACGTACCTTCAGGGATTGTATTTTTATAATAGAATGTTATGTCCGCTATCTTTGGGCAATGATGATTTAAAAGAGTGTAAATATTGTGGCTATTGTATAAGAAAAGATCTATTTTATAAAATCAAGCGATGTAAATACTGCTATAAGTGTTATAATAAGATATTCAAGTTACATAAATACATAAAAAAATGAATAAAATTACCATTTAAAACGATATAAGTAATCAATATTATTTATGTCTAAAAAAATAGAAGATAAATATCAAAAGAAGAGTCAACTTGAACATATCATAGATTTACCAGACACTTATATCGGTTCTGTCGAGAAAGGAGAGGTAGAATTATGGGTTCATGATGGTGAAACAATGGTTAAGAAAAATATTAATATTACATTAGGTCTCTATAAGATATTTGATGAAGTATTAGTAAATTCAATTGACCATTGGGTGAGGTGTTTAAATAACAAAGGTAAATTAAAAGTTACTATTATTAAGGTTACAATTAAACCTAAAACAGGTGAAATTATAGTCTATAATAATGGTGAAGGTATTGATGTTGTTAAACACCCCATAGAAAAAGTTTATGTACCAGAGATGATTTTTGGACATCTTTTGACATCGACTAATTATGACAAGACTGAAAAGAAAATTACCGGTGGTAAAAATGGTTATGGTGCTAAGTTAACTAATATCTTTTCAAAGAAATTTGTTATAGAAACAGTTGATAGTAAACGTAACTTAAAATACATCCAGACATTTAAAAATAATATGAGTCACAAATGCAAACCTCGAATTACAGATTGTGGTGATGAACCATATACTAAAATTAGTTTCTTTCCAGACTTTGAAAAGTTTAATATGGAAACACTTGATGATGATATTATTAGTTTATTTCGTAAGCGTGTGTATGATACAGCAGTTGTTACAAAAGGTGTTTCTGTTAGTTTTAATAATAAAAAAATTACAACAAAAACATTTGAGAAATATGTTGATTTATATATTGGTAATAAGAAAGAATATCCTCGTTTATATGAAAATGTAAGTGATCGATGGGAAATTGTTGCATCAGTTAGTCCAGATGATAAATTTGAACATTTATCATTTGTAAATGGTATTTATACATTTAAGGGTGGTAAACATGTTGATCATGTGGCACGATACATTTGTCGTAAATTACAAAAGTTTGCTGAAACAAAAGGTATTAAACGTAAAAAAATGAAATTAAAGCAATCTGTTATTCAGGATAATTTAATGATTTTTGTACGTTCTACCATTGAGAATCCATCATTTGATTCACAAACAAAAGAATATTTAACAACCATTCCTTCAAAGTTTGGATCATCAATTGAATTATCAGATAAATTTATTGAAAAACTTGCTAAAACAGGTGTTCTTGAAAAAGCAATGAAATTATCAGAGTACAAAGATGATTCAAAATTAAGTAAGATGGATGGTAAAAAGAAGTCTACCTTACGTGGTATTCCAAAATTAGACGATGCCAATTGGGCAGGAACTAAAAAAGCTGATCAATGTACATTAATTCTCACAGAGGGAGATTCAGCAAAGTCTTTTGCTATTGCTGGTTTATCAGTTTTAAAAAGAGATAAATTTGGTGTATTTCCTCTTCGAGGTAAATTATTAAATGTGCGAGAGGCTAGTAAGAAAAAGGTTAGTGAAAATCATGAAATTACATCATTAGTAAAGATTTTAGGTTTACAATACAATAAAGTATATTCAGACTTATCATCATTACGATATGGTTCAGTTCTTATTTTAACTGATCAAGATGTTGATGGATCCCATATCAAAGGTCTAGTAATGAATTGGTTAGAAACATTCTGGCCATCACTATTAGAAATTGATGGATTTATGACATCTATGCAAACGCCTATTGTTAAAGCTCGAAAAGGTAAAATGATTAAATCATTTTATACTTTAACAGATTATGAAAATTGGCAACATACAATTAAAGATATGAAGAAGTGGAATATTAAATATTACAAAGGTTTAGGTACGAGTACTTCTGCCGAAGCCAAGGAATATTTTAAAGAACTTCACAATACTAGAATTAATTATGGTTATGATGAACCAGAATGTTTTAAATTAGCTTTTGAGAAATCAAGAGCTGATGATAGAAAGGAATGGTTAATGAATTATGATCGTGAATTGATTTTGGATCAGAAAGCTACAAAGGTTAGTTGTCAAGACTTCTTTAATAAAGATTTTATTCACTTCTCAAACTATGACTGTGAGCGTTCAATCCCATCAATGATTGATGGATTAAAAATCTCACAACGAAAAGTTTTATTTAGTGTATTAAAAAGAAATCTTACAAAAGAAATTAAAGTTGCACAACTGTCAGGTTATGTAAGTGAGACAAGTTGTTATCATCACGGCGAACAAAGTCTTAATGACTGTATTGTATCGATGGCTCAAAACTTTGTCGGATCTAATAATATTAATTTATTAGAACCAATTGGACAATTTGGAACAAGATTACAGGGTGGAAAAGATTCTGCTTCACCGCGTTATATCTTTACTAAAATGTCAAAGATAACACCAATTATCTTCAATTCAAATGATAATACATTACTTGAATATAATAGCGATGATGGTACATTTGTTGAACCTCATTACTATCTTCCAATTATTCCTATGATTTTAGTCAATGGAGCAACTGGAATTGGAACAGGGTTTAGTACAAATATACCTAAGTTTAATCCAAAAGATTTAATTAATAATTTAATTCGTCTAATGGATGGACAAGGTGTTAAAAAAATAATTCCATGGTATAGAAAATTTAAAGGTAAAATCTATTCAAAAGAGGGTAAGTTTTATTCAAAAGGTATTTGTAAATCAATTGGTTCTGGTAAATTAAATATTACTGAACTACCTATTGGGTGCTGGACAGATAAATATAAAGAGTTTATTGAAAATATTTTAGTAGACAAACAAGCCCCAGATAAAAAACAAAAGAAACAATTTTTATCAGATTATGTTACTAATTGTACAGAAGAGGATGTTGATTTTACATTAACATTTGCTAAAAATTGTGGCGATGCATATAAATCGCTCAATTTAATTGATTCTAAGAATACATCAATGAGTAATATTCATTTGTATAATCAAGATGGTAGAATTCAGAAATATTCTTCACCAGAGGAGATTTTAGAGGAGTTTTACAATTTTCGATTAGGATTTTATGACAAACGTCGTGAATATTTAATTGCAAAACTAGAAGAAGAATTAAATATTATTGAATCGAAAGTTAAGTTTATTCTAGCATTTGTCAATGATGAAATTAAGATTCTAAATATTGAACTTGAAGAAATTGTTGAACAGTTAGAAGATATGGAATTGTTTAAAGTCAATGATTCGTTTGATTATTTAATTAATATGCAGATCAGATCATTAACTAAGAAAAGAATTGAAGAGCTTAAAAAGCAAGAAGATATTAAAAAGGCTGAACACACTGTTCTTTTGGAAACAACCTCAAAACAAATGTGGAAAGATGATCTAACAAGTTTAAAAAAACTTATTTAAATCATTTAAATATATTATAATTTTATTACATATATGAATCCTGTTACCATTCAAAAAGGATTAACTCAAGAAAATCAATATATTAAGGGCAGTTCGGCCAAAGACAGATTAATGCAAAATTTAGATTTGGCATCAAATATTAAATCAGATTACAGAAAGCTAGTAAAACCGTTACCAATTAGAAGAAATGTTGATACTCGAAATAAGAGTGATGAAAAATTAATTAATTCAAATATAGAACCAAGAATCAGTGAAATTGCTAATAAAAAAGATCGAACACGTTTAATTAATCAGCCGTATAATACTTTATCTGAAGAAATATCGGTAAATCCTTTTTATAAAAATAATATAACAAAAGTTATGGTTATTAATTCTAGATTTAGAGATAATACCATTGAAGATGAAAAAGTAAGCACTAGTAATTTTAATATTAATTTAAATTATAAATTAAAAAATGTTATTAGTATGGCATTATTAGATATTTGTTTACCTAATAACCTACATAATATATCTGAAAGTTTAAACAACAATAAAATATATATAAAATACCCAGGGGATTCTGATTACACTATATATACAATCCCATCTAATAATTATACAGTTGATACATTAAAAGATGTAATAAATACTTTAATTTCACCTATTACACTTAATTATGATTTAAGCTCTACACAACCAACTCATTTAGAGTTCAAATATATAACCCCTGGTTATGAAATTAGATTTGATGATTGCACTGATAATTCTTCTCTTGGATATCTATTAGGTTTCAAGAATGATTATTACCATATGGATACACCAAAAATACTAGCTGAATATTCTCCTAAATTATCTCATATTAGTGGATGTAAATATTATTACCTAATGGTTAATGATTTTAATAATAATGTCAATGATTATTTAATAGGCAATTTAACAGAATCATTTATAAATAAAAATATATTAGCAAGAATAACATGTAATTGTGATTCAGATATATTACATTACGAAAATAAAAATATTATGATGTGTCGTAGAAATTATTTTGGACCAGTTGATATTGACCGTTTTCATATTCAATTATTAAATGAATATGGAAATTTAGTTGATTTACAAGGTTATGATTTTAATATGTCTATTGAATTTAAGATTCAGTATTAAAGCTAATGTATTTATATAAGAGTTATCTGAATCTGACCCACCGTTGAAGCGCTTGAACTTTGTGGGACGATTTCTGGGACGATTTGGGGGCCGCCGTTTACCAGTTGTGTATGTATGTCAACCTCAGAGATACCTGTAGTATAACCATTAGGACATCCGATCACGTCGCCCCCTCTGAATGGGGCTAACGTGGTGCGTTCGGAATCGGCCACATTAAAGATAAACGTTCTAAGCTGTTGTGTTAATAGGGTCGAGTCCACCGACATCATGAGTTCGGATTTAGAAAAATTCAGCGCACCAACTGTAACTCCACCGGGATCGGTAAAACACGCCTTAATATTAGCATTGGTTATCGTGCCGAAATCACTTTCATCGTCGTATGCGTCTTCAGCTCCCAAGCCGACAAGCGACGCGCGTGTTTTTCGCAAAGAATTGATACTGGTTATATGTCCGTTCACCGCTAAACAACCACATTCTACCTCCTCCACGACAACAGAAAGATCGATGTCGGTCACCCCATCGTCCCCCTCGTTGGGAACCCAACCATCAGTGGTATCATCATATGTAACTAATAAGTTAATAGCATCATTAAAGTCATTGGCTGTTATTTTGACATGTAGATCGGTCGAAACATTTAAAGTAAATTCCGCGAGCGGTGTGGTATCGTGTACACCTAAAGTGTGTACACCGGCTACATCTGCGGCAAGAGTTGCGAAACTGAATGCATAGGTGCTCATTTTGTTTTTATAATATATACATATATATATATTTCGTTTCACCCATTATTTAAATAAAAATAAAACTTATATGTTTATTTAACAATTACAGGGTGTATCATCAGTAAACATCGGATCGAAAATCTGATGCATTAAATCTAGATCTTCTGTTTCGTAATTACTAAATAATGGATGTATATTATTATCTTTTAAAGTACTAATAATTAATCTTATTGAAAATAGTGCCACTTTTGACCAATCGGCGGGGTTCATAGGTAAATTACCTAAGTATTTAGTATAAATATATATATATGTAAATTGCTTATATGATCCATTCACAGAGGTACATAATTTTACACCAGAATATGATTCTTCTACCTTTAAATGACCATTAATACAATTACTTAGTCTGATTTGTAAAGTATTAATAATACCTTTATGTTTAACAATATCAATAGTAGAAGATACGTGTTTTCTCAACAATAATAAAAAATACTGTAGATATTCTAAATTAACATTTAAATGTTTTAGTAGTTCTAATTGTTCAATATATTCTAAATAATCATAATTAAACTTGAAATCAGTTATATCAAGAATTAAATAATTTTCTGTTATATTGTTGATCAGATTATTATGAATAAAATTAATATCTTCCATACTCATTAGATTTTGTCCAAAAGTTCCCTCTCGTGAAACTTGATAATAATTTGGAGCTAAATATTTAACATAAACAGTTTCACATGCTAAAAATTCCTTAAAAATACTAACTAAATGATCTCTTATATTTTCTTTATTTTCTTCTAATGTTTTTATTTTATCATCTTTGTCATAAATTTTATTATAATAAAATAAATATTTTTTATTTGCGTCTACATAATGTTGAGTATGGTGTCCAGGTAATATAGTTACTAATTTTTCAGAGAAAGAGTTTGATATATTAGGTGTATCAGCAACGGACATTAATAAAAATTCATCTACTACCTCAACAGTCATTAATAGACTTTCATATTTATCTAATTCAGATTGGGATTTTTTAAAATTTAACTTAAATGGATAATTATAATTTATACGTGTATTACCAATATTAATATTTTTTTTTCTCCATAAATAAAATTGTAATCCACTATACATTAATTTATAGAAATTTCCTCGTAATGCTAATAATTTTTGAAAACAGCATAAACGACCATATATATTACAGGTAGCTACATTAAAGGATAATACACCTTTATAATTCTTATTATGTAATAATAGGTGTTTATAATTAATATAAAATGATAATACTACATCTAATAATGATTTAGAATAAACTGATACAAATCTATTAGTAGAAAATATAGAATCATTAAAAAGTTGAATTACTTCTTCTGTTGTTGTAATATCTCCACACTGACAATCATCATCACTTTCTAGTGCTGATTTACAGTATGAACATTTATATTTATTTAAATTTTCATATTGAGAATAATATTGATCAATATTAAAATCACCGCCATCTTCATATGACATTATATAATTTTAGCGATATAATATTATAAAAAAAATAACTATAATATTATATATATGGAAAATGGAAGAGTTATTAAAATAAATGAAGCATCGAAGTTTGAAGGTCTGCCATTATTCTATAATAATAAGGCAAGTAATAATTTTAAATGTAAAGCTTTACAAGGTATTCAACAGAATTCTAAATTAAGTACATTATTTTTCTCAAAAGAAAATATTAATAATGTTCAGGAATTAATTAGATATACTGTTTGGATAATTTCTGATAAAAAATTTATAATTGATAAACAATCAGATGTTGAAATACAAATTGTAATGAGATCTACTTTTCTACAACATTCACTTAATTTAGATTGTAAATATAAAGACCAAATTACTAAATTAAATCAATTAGTTGTTAATTGGTGCTCTCCACAGATTTTAGCTGAGGTACAACAATATTATGGATATTTACATGATGTTGAAAATTTGCCAATGCCTATTGATAGATCAATAAATATATCAAACAAGGGTTCTAAAACATTACGAAGTGTTACTACCACTTTTTAAAAAATAATATTATATATATTTTATATAATGTCTTGTCCGGTTTGCCCAGATGTAAAACCAACACCAGCTATACCAGTTACACCAATATCCCCTAATCAACCAATGGTTGCTCCATGTGGCGATACGTGCTCTAAACGAACAAATGTTCATTGCTGTGAAGGAGATAAGAAATGTAACTGGGATACTAAAAAACAAAAATGTAGTTATAATATACCATCTTGGGTATACCAAGTACTTATATGGTTAGTTGTATTAGGTGTGGCAGTTTTAACTTGGTATTTAACCGGTGAAATATTATTAGGAGTTTTAATAATAGTAGTGTATATTGTTTTCTTAGTAATGAAAAAGGTTTACGGAAATCCTAATGTTAAAACTAACACGGTTCCTTCAAAAGATTATATGCAGTATATTGGAGGAGTATGTCCGGACCAATGGATTCATACTACTACAAAAGATGGTAAAGATTATTGTAAGAATGTTTATAATATGACAGTCCGGGATGATAAAAAATGTTATTCTGATAATGAAAATACTAAAACATTTCCAGAAATTAAAGGATGGCCTCCAGCTGGTGATGCTTTGAAACAACGTTGCGATTGGCGATTGAATTGTGGTCCCAAAGAAGGTATTTATGCGAGTTGGACAGACCTTAATTGCCCCTAATTTTAAATATAACTATAATAATATATGAAAAAATATATTATCATACTAGTTGTTTTTATAGGTACTATTATTTTAATATCTTGTAGGAAAAACATGGAGGGGATGGAAAATGAATCTTCTTTACAAAAAGAATCAGAAGATAATTTATTTTGTAATCAAAATAGCAATGACTGTTTATCAGAAAAAACCAAAAAAAGATGTGTAATAGTTAATCAGGGAGAACAACCAACGTGTAAAGCAATATCACAATTAGATGATATTGGAACAGAAAGAGCACAAAACGATGGTAATTTTATGTGCGTGGGAGATGATAAAAAATTCGGACGGATGACAAACGAAAGTTGTGCTCATATTGGTGGGACAGTAAAAGGAAAAGGACTCACGCCTGAACAACAATATCATAAAATGACAGGTCATTCAAATAACAAGAAACCTAAGAAACATCAAGATGATCCTTGGGCATTTGATGATAATAGTACAGAAAGTATTTTTGATGATCCAGCTGTAACAGGAGTTGAAGTTAATGATAATGGTAAATGGATCGAAAAGAAATCCAACCATCCCCACCACACACCTTCTCGTAAAGGCGGTGAAAAAATACCAACAAATCTTGACTACTGTCCTTCTGGTAAATATACATGGGGAAATCAAAAAGCAAATTGTAAAAAAATACCAACCATTCCAGAAGGTTGTGGTGTAGCTGATACACAGTTCTGTGCCTTAGTGAATAATCAAAATGTAAATGACAATCCAGATGAATCTGGTGTATCACCATCAGCATATAAATCAGTTGATGTTAAGGATTTGTGTAATACAAATGGGTCATGTGATACAATAACAGGAACAGTTGGTTGTGGAAAAGATACTGATAATATTAAAGCTGATTCTATCTCAAATACAATTACATCGTGTGTTAAAAATTGGTTTAGTAATTCACCAGCAGTTGGGCAAAAAGGAGCACGTGATCCAATTCATTTAGTTGATGGTACAATAATTAGTCCAATTGGTTCAAAATAATAAAATAAAAAATGATAAAAATTATAAAAATATAATAATATCTTTATAATATGAATAAATCATGGTTTGATAAATATACACCAAACAAATTAACTGATTTGATGTTGAGTTCTGATAAATTAACTAAAATAGATGACTGGATGAATCAACTTAATAAAAAAAAAGGAATTAAATTACTTTTAATTCAAGGACCATCTGGTTCAGGTAAATCACTTTTAGCAAAATTGATTATGAAACATTATAATTATGAATCTATGATATATGATTGTAATACACAAAATGAAATTAAAATAGATGAATTATTTAAATTTTCATTAACTTATAGAAATGTAGAAGAGATGTTTAATAAAAAAAAGAAAAAAGGCATAATATTAGATAATATTAAAATTGATTATAGTTCAAAATCATCATCAGCTGAGATAAAAACATTAACAAAAATATTAAAAGAGAATAGAAAAGGGAAAAATAAAATTGAATCACCAATTATTTGTATTGAAAATAATTTTAAAACAAAAACAATAAAAACTCTCAAAAAATATAGTGTAGTGTTAACTATACCATCTCCATCAAACTATAAATTAGAATGTATTGCAAATAAAATATTTAAAAAACAAAAAATAAAAATAGATATTGATGTTAAATTACTATTACTAAATTATATTGATAATGATATTCGACAACTTATAAATGTATTATATTATATTTCTAATAATAATAAAAATAATAAATTAACACTTGAATCTTTTGAAAAAATAAAAGATACAATAAAAAAAAAAGATCCAAAATACCAATTATATACTGCTGCTAATAAATTTATGAATAATAGATTAACATATATAGAATCTGATGTTATTTATAATACTATATCTATGATTCTTCCATTATTGGTGTTTGATAATTTTTATAAGAAGAAAAATGATGATATAGTTCGTATATTAACAAATATTTCAGATATTGATATAATTCAAAATAAAATAATTAAAACTCAAAATTACAGATTATCTTATATTAATCAAAACTCAATATATGATATAAATTACCTGATTAATAAAAAGAAAAAAAGAATAGATGTAACATCATCCACCCTATTAAATAAATGTTCTGAATATTATGTTGCTAGGAAAAAAAAGTCAATTGATAATTATCTATTCACTGAAATTATATCAAAACAGTAAGACCAAATAATATATAAGTTACTAAAATATGTAAAATCACTACTGTTTTTGCAATTGATGTATTTGGAGAAAAATCGCCATATCCGATGGTTGATTGGGTTATAAAACTAAAATATATTGCTTCAAATAAAGTCATTTCTCTATTGGCAAGATGATTAATAGTAAAAGCAGTCTTATCAATTAAACTTACTATATAATAAATTATTCCAAATGTGAAAACAGATAAAATAAATATTTGTATCATTAAAATTGTTCTTCTCATATATGTATAATCTAATATATTATACTAAACAATTTGCAGAAACATATTGTCCAGATGATAATCTATTAGAAACAGCTGTTGCGGTTTGTACTTGCCATTGTGGTCCAGGAACAGGTGCTACAATATTTTCTGGTTTAGGGTTACCAGAACATAAAATATCCTTGGCTAAGAAACATCCAATATTATTATCAGTAAAATCTGAAGAAGCTAAGTCGTCTTCTAATGTATTGATTAAACTGAACTCTTCTTTTTCTTTTGTATCATCCTTTGTTTTTTTTTCAAGTTTCTTAACTTCTACCGATATTTTTTTTTGTTTTTTCTTTAATACATCAATATTTTTAATTGATTCAAATAATTCATCATTTACTAAATCATTGTAACTTTGTCTGACATTTAAAATATCACTGTATAATTTTTTAATTATATCAACAGATGTTGTACAATATGCTAGATTATTCATAACAACGTAAATAATTATAAATAAAAGTGCTGGGAAAATAACATCCATTGCTTTGTTAATTGCTAACCCGTTTCTTAGAAATAAAATAAGAATTGTTAATAAGAAAGATAAAATTAAACTATGTTTGCAAATAAATGAGTTGTCTTGTATTCTCGCTTTGATTATATCAATAATTTCTTTATTCATATAATTATTGTCTTATAAAATAATTATTATCCTTGTGATAAAATAATTATTATCCTTGTGATAAAATAATTATTATCCTTGTGATAAAATAATTATTATCCTTGTGATAAAATAATTATTATCCTTGTGATAAAATAATTA
>Ga0206127_1001732_pt1 | contig 23033 bp, 23 predicted proteins | sample Helgoland_Spring_6_FD_148646 | JGI IMG/M metagenome (GOLD analysis project Ga0206127, IMG submission 148646) | Pelagic subsurface seawater microbial communities from Kabeltonne, Helgoland, North Sea - Helgoland_Spring_Bloom_20160419_1 | ecosystem: Environmental > Aquatic > Marine > Epipelagic ...
TAATTGACAGTCCACCCAGCCCTGAAATGCACGCCGCATTGTCTCGCTGGGCCAGCGCCGCAACGCGCAATGGCAATCATTTTTGGGCGCAAATTAGTCATGCCGGTCGTCAGACGCAGAAAAATGTTAACCCTAATCCCAAGGCGCCTTCTGCGGTTAAGCTGGGCTTGCCCGGCGGTCAGTTTGGCCAACCGGTAGCTTTAACCATTGCGGAAATCGAAGAGATTGTGCGCCGCTTTGCGGTTTGCTCGGCGGCGGTTAAAGAGGTTGGATTTACTGGTGTTCAACTACACGCAGCCCATGGTTATCTGCTCTCACAGTTTCTCAGCCCACGAAGTAACCAGCGCACTGATGACTATGGCGGCAGTCTCGCCAATCGCGCTCGGGCACTGTTAGATTCTGTGGCTGCAGTTCGCGCCGCGGTAGGGCCTGATTTCCCGGTGGCAGTGAAACTTAACAGCGCCGATTTTCAGAAGGGCGGTTTTGATTTTGAAGAGAGTTTGCAGGTCGTTGCTTGGTTGGAGCAGGCCGGCGTCGATCTTATCGAAATATCTGGCGGCACCTATGAGCAGCCCAAGCTATTGGGTTTGGAGGGGATGGAAGCAGAAGAAAAACAAGAGGTGGCGGAATCGACAATGGTTCGCGAAGCCTATTTTGTCGACTTTGCCCTAGCCATGCGCAAGCATGTCTCGGTACCGCTGATGGTCACTGGTGGCTTTCGCCAGAGACTGGCTATGCAGCAGGCCCTGGATAGCGGCGGTGCCGATCTGATTGGACTGGGTCGTCCGATGTGTGTAATGACCGATGCGCCGAACCAACTTATTAATGGTTTAGCGGAGCTGCCGCGCTATGAAAATGGACTCTCGCTATTTCCTTCATGGCTGTCGTTCCTACAGAGCTGGAAGCCCCTGCGAGCTATGGCCGCTTTTGCCACTCAGTACTGGTACTACAGTCAGATTGATTCTCTGGGGCGCACAGGTGAAGCCAATCCCTCAATGAGTGTTTTTACCGCGACCAAGCAAACCATGGCGCTACAGAAAAAACTCACTGCCAAGTAGATTTTAATAGAAGGTGAGGGGCCAGATTTTAAGGTTGTTCATCTTCATTTTTTCGGCGTCCACCAAAAAGCGTACCAAGATAAAGTAGATATCCAGATCAAAGCGATCATCGCTGGGAGTGGCCGACCGTTGGTCGCTTTCACTTAGGCTTTCATTGCCATCCATCGCCATCTCACTGCTGCGCCGCGCGTCAGCCAACTGATATCCATGGTCATAGAGATCTTCAATTAGCGTTAGCTTGGCAATATAGCGCCAATTGTGAACCACATGAAAAGCCACATGTTCTGGCTCCTGCAAATCTCGCTCTTCGATCAAAATTGGACCTGGGTAGGGCCACATTTTTAGCTGGTAGGTTTTCAGCGCGGCGCTGACCCGCTCATTGTAGTTGTCTGGACTTTCAGCGCCGTGACAGGCACCAAAACATTTTTTTAACTGGGCACGGAAGCAGGGTTTTTGATTGGCACTGATCGTTGCAGTAGATGATTCCAGTCCAAGTAATTTGTGACACAGAAAATAATGGTCGGCGAGTTTTTCAATCTGCTTTGATGCCTGACGCGGAGAACGAAATAGCCCAAAGCGCTCTTCGGCATTATCTGACTCGTTGGCAGTTTCCAATTCCACCGCTTCGATGGCAATGCGCTGATAGCCATTGCTGTCTTCGTCACAGCGATACTGGTAGAGCTTTTTGGTTTTGCGCAGGCGCCGGTTATACAGGGGGTGCAATGCTTTAATCTGATTGCTCTCGCGAATCTGAGCGCCTAAATCAGTGGGTGTTTTATCAAACTCTATATGGGCCAACTTATTATTGATCTGTAGATCTTTGGGGTTGCTGTGGTCCCCTGAAAAATGACTCATCACCCGCGTGCGAATATTAACGCTCTTGCCCACATAGAGCAGCGCGCCATTGGCATCATAAAAATAATAAACCCCAGCGGAGGCGGGCAGTTTTTTCAGGGCGCTGGCTTTGAGCAATGGCGGCAGTGCCGGATTTTTTAATAGACTGGCACAGGTGGCGCTGATCTCTTCTTCGGAAAACAGTGCTGACGATTTTAAGAAAAAACGCTGGATCATTTCTGCGTCATCCATTGCCCGGTGACGGTTTTCAATGGGCAGCTGAAAGCGCTGAATAATTTGGTCTAGGCCGTGACGTTTAAACTGAGGGTAGAGGCTGCGGCTAAACTTTACCGAGCACAATGGTTTGGCGTTGTAGCTGACACCAATGCGCTCAAATTCATTTTTTAGAAAGCTGTAATCAAAGCGCGCATTGTGGGCCACCAAAGTGCGACCATCTAAGTAGGTGAGCAGTTTGTCAGCTACCTGAGAAAACAGCGGTGCACCGCGCAAATTGCTCGGCGCTATGCCAGTAAGCTTTTGAATAAAGGGCGGCAGCATAGTCTCTGGGTCGATAAATGACTGCCAGCGCTCAACCACTTCACCTTGCTCTATAACCACCAGACCAATTTCAATAATCCGGTGATGAGTCGCCTTGCCCCCGGTGGTCTCGAGATCGAGCAAGACCATTTTCTCTGGGAAGCCAGCGGACAGAACTGCGGGTGTCGGGGTTTCTTCATCTAACCAATTTAATTGCATGTAATAAAATCACTATTTTGTCACTCAGCGACAAAACCCTTCCAGTTTCTCATGTACTTAACAAAGGTTTCACTGAGCCCTTCGCTGTGTAAATACTCTGGCGAAACCGGATTAGATACAGGCTTGAAATCGGCGTTAGCTTGCATCTGCAGTGGGTAGTCGTGGTGCAAAATCGCCGCTCGGCCAAGCAAAATAAAGTCGATATTGGTAGCCATGGCCTGACGAATTTCCTCTGGGGTGCGCAGTTTTCCGGCTATACCCAGGGCGACATTGCCGCGCTCTAGATCGGTGAAATAGGACAGTAGTGAGCGGCCCTTAAACTCTTCTTCTACCGGCTCTTTAAAAACGTCCCACAGAGACATATCGAGAAAGTCGATTTTGCCATCACTGAGAATAGTTTGGGTAAAGGCCAACATATCGGCCAGCTCTAGATCAAAGCGCTCCGGTGATAGGCGCAGGCCCAAAATAAAGTCGCTGCTGCAGCGGGCGCGGATGCCGTCGATAATATCGCGAACCAGTCGGCCGCGATTTTCCAAGCTACCGCCGTACTGGTCTTGGCGCTGATTAATTTTGCCACTTAAAAACTGGGCCAGAATGTAGCCGTGGGCGCCGTGGACTTCGACTCCTTCAAAACCGGCTTTTTCAGCGCGCTCGGCGGCGGCAATAAAGTCTTCGCTGAGTTGCTCCACTTCTTCGGTGGTCATGGCGCGAGCGCCAGTCTCTTCGTTGTCCGATGGGCAGACGGGTGGCTCGCCAATCAACTCCGCAGGGGAGCGCATGCCGGCGTGGTGCAGTTGCACCAGGGAGACACTGTCGTGCTGCTTAATGCCATCGGCAAGGCGAGTTAGACCCTCGAGATGGTGATCGGAAAAAATGCCCAGCTGCCCGGGAAAACCTTGACCTATAGCCTGAACATGAGCGGCACAGGTCATGGTCAGAGAAAAACCACCCTCAGCGCGTTTGGTCAGCCAATGATATTCGTCGTCGGATAGCGTGCCATCCACATGGCTCTGAGAGTTGGTTAGTGGCGCCAGAATAAATCGGTTTTTGAGTGTTGCACCAGATGTTAGCTTGAGCGGCTGGAAAAGATTAGTCATAGAGTTCTCTTATGGCGCATGATTTTAGTGATCGCTTCACTGCCGGGGGATAAAAGCCGCCGGGAGAAATGGATTAATAGTCTTTGACTACTTTTCTAGTTTACTCTATATCTCTACTGTAGAGCCTACTCTAGAAACTTACTCTCCAGGTTTGTAGCGCCGAGCAATTTTATCCTTGCGCAGCTCAGGATCAAAGAGCGGGTCGTGCAAAATCTCAGCCGCATAGTCTTCGGTTTGATCTGCGTAGTGTGGAGACTCTGTATCCAAGGTCGCCGCGCCAAACTGATGCACACCACGAATTTTCTGAACTCCCTGCGCATCCCAAGAGACAAAATAGTAGAGGCCATCGCCGGCTATATTGGTTTGGTAACCATCTTCTTCCATCCCCAGAGCATAAATCGCGCGCAGGGTATCTGGGCCGCCACCCACTGGCAGGTTGAGGTCGCCGCGTACATGGCGGTTAACATCACCCCAGAGCGGATCTATGCGACCTGTGACAGTCATCAGTTTGTCGGCACAGGTATAGAAGGCTTCTGCTACGTCAGGTGTCGGCTTGCCTTTTTGCTCAGCTAACCATTCGGCACCAATCACACAGGTGGACATAGCTGCGCCGCGATTCTCAATATCGGTCGATAAATCCCAATCACGGATAACCGCCTGCGCGTCGAGATACTGTTGCTCGGCAGAATCAGCCAGGGGCAAATTTATAGCGCCCTGCAAAAAGCGCACGGCCCGGGAGTTGGGGCTGTATTTTTTGTCATGCTTAATCTGCGAGAACTCCGCTTCAGAAATTGGGCTGAGCTCAGCAAACATCTCCAGACCTCGCACTGCACGATTGGTCATGCGCGTGGGGAAACCATCTTCTGGTCTATAGTCGGCAATCTTCGGATTACTGCCCTCAGCAGTAATAAAGAATGGACTTTGGTTGGCGCTGTGAACAAAACCGGACTCTGGATTAATCACCTGGGGCAGCTGGTCAAAGGGCATATAGTCCTGCCAAATTAGGCTGCTGTCGTCGCCGGGTAGATACTGGGTCCAGTCGTAACCTGCAACCCGCACTGGGGTCAGGGAGTTGTGCACAAACATAATATTGCTATCGCGATCGGCGTAGACAAGGTTAAAGCTGGCAAAGCTGTGCAGGCGCAATGCATCGCGCCATTGCTCAAGATTTTGTGCCTTATTCATGGCCAGCCACTGCTTCACTTGGCCCATCTTGCCCATACCGGCGTAGCGAATGGCATAGGTGCCGTGGTCGGTTTGCAGCGCCGGGCCGTGGGCTGAGCGAAGACCTAGCTCAGAGACGGTCCAGGGCAGGAAGCCCCATAACTTAACCTCAACCTCCAGTTTAGTGGCTTCAAGATCATGCCATTCACCGTCCATGCGATAGCGCAGTGGATCTTCAGGATCTATATCCAATACATAGACATCCACTAGGTCTGGTTTATTAACCGTTGCCCCCCAGGCAATATTTTCATTAAAGCCGACACCTATGGTGGCGCTGCCGGGGAAAAGACCGCCCATGACATTCAAACCTTCGCCACTTTGAATATGTGCTTCATACCAGGCCACTGGCCCTGTGGTTGGCTGGTGAGAATTAATCGCTAAACGGGTCGCGCCATCAGTACTGTTGGCAGGGGAAATCGCCGTAGCATTTGAGCCCACCGGCAAACCGTTATAGATAACCCCATTAGCGGTGCTGATGGGTTGTTGCCTTTCACTGCTCAAGACTTCTTTTAATACGCCATCAAAACCATAGAACAGGATATGACGGAACATATAGCCAGCAACAATATCTTTGCCGGTAACGGGCAGCTCGCTCACGGCTCGCTCTGGGTTCATGGCAGCGTAGTAATTTAAGCCATCGGCATAGGCCTCGATATAGGCGCGAATCTCTGGGGACAGCTCGGTGCTGTAATGGGCATCAATATGCTCCCAGATACCCAGCCATTTAATCAAAAAGTCAGTGATCGCCGAATCTGGGCCCTTGGTCTTAGCCGCTGTGCCGCGGTAGAAGTCGATGGTGTCATAGACTAACTCCCAGTTGTCCTCGGCTTGGGCGTAGGCAAAGCCAAAGGCGGCATCCACATCGCGCTCACCAATCACATGGGGCACGCCGCGAATATCACGTTCGATCACCACATTGTATTTGTCGCCGAGACTTTGATAGTCGGCAGCTGGAAATTTCTCGGCACAGCCGGCGGTTAGGAGCGCCAGACTGGTTATTAACAAGGCCCTTAGGCGCTTGGAAGTGAGTGACATTTGATGTCCCCTTTTATTATTTTTTCTTATTAAGGGTTTTACGTTGCCACCCTAGAGGGCGATCAATAGCGCTTATTGTGCGCGCTTTTTAGATGTAGGTATAGGACGCGCAGCGACGTTAGAGTTTGCCGCAGAACGGCCCAGCAAACCCTAAGCCGCTTCTGCATCAGTGAGGAGAATCTCTTCCTCAACATGCAGCACAGTGCCTACGGGCACAGTGGCCGCCTGCAATGTACTCTGAACCTTGTACTCGGCGGGAAGGGCCGGAATGGTTAGCACGCGCCAAATGCTGATGCCGCCCAACAGTAATAAGCAGGATGCGAGCAGAATAAAGAACGACCCTAGACCAAAAATCTCGAGCCAGAATACGGCAGTTATTGGGCCAGTGATTGAGGTCAGACCAGCGATTAAAATCACCGTGCCGCTGGCGGGAATAATCTCTCTCGGACGCAGGTGATCATTGGTCAGTGCCACCACTAGGGAGTACAGCGACAGGGAGAAACCACCAAACAAGAACGTCAGGAAATAGAGCCTTCCCGAGGCTTGGGTCTCAAAGCTCATAATGATTGCCACCACCACCGCTGCCATGCAGGAATAACCTATCACCCAGCGCCGATCCACAGCGTCAGACAGCTTGCCCAGAGGCCAGGGGAAGAGCATGCCACCTGCCATCATCGCGGCCATGAAATTGGCTACTTCAGCAATGCTAAAGCCCAATTTGGTGGCATACACTGCACCCATACCAAACACAATACTCGACACCCACTGAGAGAGAACAATGCCCGTGACACCCATCGGCGTGCGATGCCAGAGGTGGCCGATGCTAACACGCTCGGTTTCCTCCGGCGGCGGCGTTGCAATCACCGAGAGAAGGATTGGCACCGCGGCGACACTGACCATTACCGAGATTAATATAAACAGCTCAAAGCCCGCGGGACTGGCGAGATTAAGCATAAACTGCCCAGCGCAAATACCTGACAACAAGATAGCGGTATAAATCGCCAGTATCTGGCCGCGGTTGGTGTTGGTGGAGGCTTGATTGAGCCAGCTTTCGGCGACCACATAAATAGTCGAAAAGGCAAACCCAGTAAGCAGGCGCATAAGTGCCCAGGCCCATGGATCAACATACAGCGCGTGAACCAAAATAGTCACCGAGGCCACTGCCGAGAGGGCAGCAAATATGCGGATATGTCCGACTCGCTCGATCAGGGCTGGGGTAAGGCGTGAGCCGATCATAAAACCGGCAAAATAACAGGACATCAACAGGGCGATTAGGTAGTCATCAAAGCCTTCAATCTCCGCGCGAATACCCAGCAGACTGTTCTGTACGCCCACGGCGAGGCCGATCAGAGCGAGTCCGATAAACAGCGGCCAGAGGTTGATCATAGTGCGTATAGGCATGGGCGAATTTATCCATTTAAGGGGCGGTTAAAAATGTCGCCACAGTACTCCTAAAGTTAAAAAACGCAAAGCATCTTTTACACTAAAATAAGCCTATAATCGCGTTTTTTCTGCTGGGTCCTTCTCGGCTAAAAAGTCGACTAATAAGCCCGTCTAAGAGGACGCTTTTAAAAGCGTTTAAAAACATGTCTGTGGTTGCATCTAGTTTAGTTGAAAAACATATTCGCACTTGGCTGCAGAGCTTCGTCGTGGAACTCAACCTCTGCCCCTTTGCCCGACCATTGATCGCTGATCCGGCCCTGCGTATAAATGTTTGCGAGACCCATAATATAGAGCAGCTATACTATGCTTTTCTCTCAGAGCTGGACTTGATTCAGCAGAGTAGCGAAGGCGAGATCGCCACCAGCCTATTAGTTGTGCCCAACATGCTGCACAGTTTCGAGGACTATTTAGACTTTCTCGGTGACGCCGAAGTCATGTTGGAAGAGCTAGGACTCGATGAAATGATTCAGCTGGCCAGTTTTCATCCCCAGTATCTGTTTGATGGCGAAGACAAAGACAGCGCCAGCCACTTTAGCAATCGCTCACCCTATCCACTGATTCACTTTTTGCGCGAAGAAATGGTCACCGCCGTACTGGAAAATGTCGATATGCCCCAGCAGATTCCCCAGCGCAATATTGCTCTTTTGGAAAGCATGGGTCGCGAGACCGTCGCAGCACGCTGGGCGGCCTTAACGGCTGACGAACAAAAATGAAAAATCCCCATGTGATTATTATTGGCGGTGGCGCTGCCGGACTGTTTTGTGCTTTTACCGCGGCTCAGCGGGGCCAGTCAGTTCTAGTTCTCGACAGCAGCAATAAAGTCGGCAAAAAAATCCTTATGTCTGGGGGTGGCCGCTGCAATTTCACCAATCTCGATATCACCCCAGAAAACTACCTCTGCAATAACCCGCACTTTTGTATCTCCGCGCTCAACCGCTACAACCAATGGCAGTTTATCGAACTGGTGGAGAGTCATGGCATCGCCTATCACGAGCGCAAGCACGGCGAACTGTTTTGCGATGAGTCGGCAAAAGATATTCTCGCCATGTTGCTAGAAGAGTGTCAGCAGGCCGGTGTGGTGATTAAAACCCAATGTGAAATCAAGTCTGTAAAAGCTGCTGATCCAGCCAGTGAAACGCCATCAGGATATAGTCTGCAAACCTCCACTGGCCAATACCATTGCAAATCTCTGGTCATAGCTACCGGCGGCCTGTCGATCCCCACCATGGGCGCCAGTGGTTTCGGTTATGAGATCGCCGAGCAGTTTGGTTTAAGCCTGCTGCCGCGCACCGCTGGCCTAGTGCCCTTTACCTTTAGTGATGGCATCAAGCAGATTTCAGAGACCCTATCTGGCTTGGCTGTGGATGTGGAGATGTCGGTGAATGGCATCAGCTTTCGCGAAAATATGCTGTTTACCCATCGAGGTATTAGTGGCCCAGCGGCACTGCAGTTATCCAGCTATTGGAAGCCGGGGCAAGCTATTGGGGTCAATTTACTCCCAGATGAAAATGCTGCAGAGTTGCTTCTCGGATATAAGAAAACCAGCGCCAAGAGCTTTCTGCGCAATCTGTTATCTCAGCATCTCTCGAAAGGCTTGGTATTGGCATTGCAAGCATTGCACTGGTCCAAGTACGCCGACACCGCCATGGCAGAAATTCCCGATGCGCAGTTATTGGCAGTGGCGCAGCAGCTTGCCGATTGGCAACTAAAGCCCTCTGGAACCGAGGGTTATCGCACAGCTGAAGTCACCCTTTGCGGTGTAGATACGAATCAGCTGTCGTCAAAAACCATGGAATGCAAAACCCAGCCAGGACTCTATTTTGTCGGTGAAGTGGTGGATGTAACCGGCCACTTGGGCGGCTACAACTTTCAGTGGGCCTGGGCCTCAGGCTATGCAGCGGGACAGTACGTCTAAGCCTTAATCGCCTAGCGGCGGTTGGCCTTAGCTTTGCGGCGGCGCGCGGCAACCTTTTCCAAGCGCAGTTTCTCGCGCTCTTCTTTCTCAGCTCTCAACACTTCCACCTGTTTCATTTCCAGATCAATCACCTCAGGTGTTTCGAAGGTTATATTACCCAGCGTACCAGCGCGCAGCTCATTGACAAAGATTGTGGAAACCCGCTCCAGATCAACCTGTCCGCCACCGCGCAGGCAACCGCGCTGGGCGCCAATAATTTCTAGTAGCTCAATCTCACTGCGAGGCAGAGTCTCAAACTTAAAGCGTTTTTGCAGCAATTCAGGGTATTTTTCCAGCAGGAAGTCCGCAGCAAAAAACGCCACATCCTCATAGCTTACCGCAGTATTTTTAATCGCCCCAGTAGTCGCCAGTCTGTAGCTGCCATTGGGATTTTCAATTTTAGGCCAGAGAATTCCCGGGGTGTCCAATAGCATAATGCCGTTGCGCAGATTGATTTTTTGCTGGCCCTTAGTCACCGCAGGCTCATTGCCGGTTTTAGCAATATGGCGGCCGGCCAAACTATTGATCAGCGACGATTTGCCCACATTGGGAATGCCCGTGACCATCACCAAAGTATTGCGTCCCTCTTTCTGAGGGCAGAGCTTATTGATCAGATCAATAACCTGCTTGCTCGGATCAAAGTGCTGCAGATCCAGCGCCATGGTCTTGGTATTGTCCTGCTGCTCATAATAATCCTGCCAGACCTGAGTTATCTCAGGATCCGCCAGATCGCACTTATTGAGAATCTTGATCGAAGGCTTCTCAGTGACCAAGTCCTGAATAAACGGATTTGAGCTGCTAAAGGGAATTCGCGCATCGAGCACCTCAATCACCAAATTGACCAATGGCAATGACTCGATCATCTCGTTGCTGGCCTTGCGCATATGGCCGGGGTACCAATGTATCGACATTTGGGGGCTTCTCTGGTGTTTGGATAGCTGGTTCGGTGCCGAAGGCACTGATGGGTGCATTTTCAGGGGCGGGGCGGATAAAAGCAAACCTGTGTGGATAGATTACTTCTCTGGCGTGTTAAATATCCAGACCGACAAACTCGACAGTGCACTCGGCCAAGCGTCTGTAGCTGTAGGTGATTTAATCCTAACTGAAGTGCTACGGGGCTTTAGGCATGATAAGGACTACAAAGCAGCTCGGGGCCTTTTTGAGGATGTGACCATTTTCGAAATGCTTGGGGCTAAAATGGCGCTGAAAAGTGCTGATAATTTCAGAGCGTTAAGGAAAAAGGGGATTACTGTTCGTAAGACCGCTGATGTCATCATTGCAACTTTTTGTATTGAGCAGAAAATCCCGCTTCTTTTTTCAGATAAAGATTTCAAACCCTTCGTTGAACACTTAGGCCTTGTGGAGTTTTAAAAAAATACAGGTCCGCGTTGAATTACTCTTGAGATAATCGATATTATTTTATGTCAATTTTATCGATTCGTTTCTGATGCCGCCCGTCTTTGAACTCAGCGCTAAGCCATGCGTCAACAATCGAGATAGCTTCACTTTTACTCGGCAATCGTTGGCCAACAGCGATCATATTGCAGCTGCCATGCTCTTTTGAGCGGCGCGCAGTTTGCCCACTCCACACGACCGCGCAGCGGACTCCACGAATACGATCAGCAACAATTGCTTCATTTTCGCTCCCGCTAATTATGATCCCGCGAGTATTTGAGTTTCTTGCAACCGCCTCAGCTGCTGGTCGGACAAAGTCGGGGTAATCCACAGAGTCTGTAGAATAGGCTATGAAGTCTTCGACTTGGATACCTTTAGACTCGAGATGCGTATTTAAAATGACACCACATTTGGCCAAAAGCGATGTCATTTGTTCTATACACCATAAATTTCAGCAGCACGCTTCTGAGTCTCTTCAACTGTCAGATCTTCTTTATGTGTCCCAATAAACCAAATATGCCCAAATGGATCCTGTAATGTGCCGGTGCGATCGCCGTAGAACTGATCTTCTACAGACTTCAGATCCAAAGCGCCGGCATCAATAGCTTGCTCAAATATCGCATCAACATCTTCTACATAAAGATGAATGGCAATTGTGGATCCACCTAGGCTCTCTGGGCTGGATGCTGGGCTGTCACTGCAGGGTTCGGCTAGCATTATAGTAGAACCTCCAATGTTGATTTCCGCATGGGCTATATCCCCAGTTGGAGTGTTAAGGCGGAATACTTCAGTTGCTCCAAACGCTTTCTTATAAAACTCAATGGCATCTTTAGCGCCGTTGATAATCAAGTAGGGAGTAACTGTATGGTAGCCATCAGGTATGGGTTTTACTGTCATGATATGTCTCCTTTAATAAAAACGTCCATTTATAAAAATGATCTCAACACCTTTTAATCTCAGTTCTGGGTGAATCGATAGAATTCAGCGTTTGAGCCGTGGCTTCTATATACATTCCTGATCAAACCTATTTACCGACTAGTTAGAATTGAGAATCATCGAGCGAATAGCAAAGCCAATTGGCCCCTGACTAATTAAAAGCAGAAGAAAAGCTGCATATGAGAGCAGTGAGGCTGCCATACTGCCGAGGCCTGCACCTATAGCGCCAAAGATTGCTGTTGTAATAAAAAAGCTCAGCCCTTCGGTATTATTGTCGGTAGCCAGGGTCACACCAAAGATCAGGCCAGCTAGTCCGCCAAGAGCGATGCAACCCTCGCGGATCTTTCTCTCTGGATCGCGCATGATATGATTTAGAATATTGGCCATAATAGCGCTGATAACAAGACCAATAATTGCACCGATTAGCGGTGACACTTCTATCCACTTAGCATAGTCATAGCCGACGACACCGCCACCACAGGCGACTAGTAAGATTGCTAAAGGGGGCATGGACTTGGTGGTTGGCTGTTGAGTATTGGCGTTCACTTTAGACCTCCTTATCTAGTGATGAATGCTTGGGGCGTTGGACTAAGAGTGAATTACAGCTAGCGTTTTTCTCTCGCAGTTCCGTTGCTGAAGAATATTAATTGAACCTTTCTGGCGACTATAAGGATCCCAATCAGTCCGATCAAGCCGTTCATCTGTTGTGAGCTTAAAATGGTTTTCTAGTTGATTTGGGTCATTTTGCGGAGCCAGAAGCGAGGAGATTGTAGCGGCCCTCAAAAAGCCCCATTACAGGGGCTTTGCTATTGCTTTCGTTTTATTGAGCGTCCATCCGATTCAACACTTCTTGCACCTGCCTCGCACTGGGTCGTGTCTTGTAGTCTTCACCTATGTAGAACCACTGCACTGTGCCTTGGTCGTCGAGCAATATCATGGCGGGATGGGGCAGCTCTTGGTCTTTGCGGATACCATATAAATCGGCTACTGCCAGATCGACATCAGAGAGGAACTGATAGGGGCGGTCCATACGCTTAGCCATCTTCTGCATACCGGTGGCGTCGTCTGGGCTAATCGCCAGCACTTGGTAGCCGCGTTTCTCAAGCTCTGGCAGCATGATTTGAATATCTTGTAGATGACCAACGCAGAATGGACACCAGTGGCCGCGGTAGAAAATCATTAGAACCTTATTGCCGCGCAGCTGGGAAAGCTTGATCCAATCGCCATTCAGCGATTTCAGAGAAAAGTCTGGTGCTGGCTTGCCAGTTTCGAGTTGTACGCCCGCCACATCTGTAAATCCCCCTTCCGAGCTAATGGCTTGTTTAGTAACTGGGTCATTGTCACAGGCAGCAAGCAGTGCGAAGGTAAAAAGCAGTGGTAAGTAGGTCTTTATTTTCACGATATCGTTCCTTGGATTTATTGACGAGTGGTTAATCCTCATAGAAAGGAGCAAGCTTTGCATTAATTTGAGTCAATGGGCTGGTCTAGCTTATCTGTTAAGCCGATAGCAACAAAGCAGTTCTCAAGGTGATGTTTAAATTGGCGATTAACTAGATTTAAGTGCTAGGTTGATTGTTAGCCAGGGTAATGAATTGAGCATAACAGCAAAAATAATCATGTAGCTCATTGCGGCTGGGAAGGTTCCCAACTGACCCGCTTTACTTAATGGTGAGACAATTCCTGAAACTATATGAGGAATAAAATAGATAACCAGTAGTCCCGCAAGAAGGCTTGCGGGCAGGTACCAGTTGGTGGCTCCGATTAGCTCTCTTGTGACCACTGCACCTATACGTTAGGTAACTAACATCTTACGCTAATCCAGAATTTAATTGTTAGCTAATGCTTCAAACTCGCGTCTTTTAGACTCAAACCAATCAGCCATGGCATCCGGCGTTTGCATAAGCTCGCGCATATGGTTCATTGCTGCGAGGTGAGCTGCATCATTTTCCTGAAACATCTGCATACCGTGTTGTTTGCTCATCTCGGCTATTTCTTCAAAGCTATTAGCCTGGAACTCTTGATCGCAGGCGCCGCCTAGTTGTTTACAGGTCATGGTTTTCATATTACTTCCCTAAATAATTTAAACAGATAACTACCCTGAGTGGATTTTCGCTCTTCATTTTCAAAATATAGTCCATCAGTTGTAAAGCGGCTGAAATGTTTTGGCTAGGACCTCAGCAACAATGACTTTGGCCGGTTTTAATGAACTGCTTTTAGAGTAATGAAAAGCGAAAGTATATGATTGCACTGGGCCTTTCGAAGATAGATCGAGACAATGCAGGCGTGCTAGGGCTGCCCGATGTGGGATCTAGCAGGCTCGCAAATAGGATGCTGTACAACTGTTTTAAGCTGGTTATCGTGAATCTGAGATAGCAGTAGCAGTGAGCTTATTGCCCCGATCAAGGCCAGAGCCATATCTGACTGAGTATCCCAAATATAACCCTGAGTCCCTAAAAATGCCTGAGCATCTTCGCCGCTGAGAATTGCCACCCACCATTCAATCAGCTCATAAAAAGCGCTGAACGTCAAACAGATTGTGATGATAATAAATCCACGCCAGATCTCGCTGTTCACTACCTGCTTGCGGATCAATATTTCCCTAGCCAGCAGAGCGGGCACGAAACCCTGAAAGAAATGACCGACTTTGTCGTAGTTGTTTCGCTCAGCCCCAAATAGACCGTCGAAAAATGGTACCTCGGCATAGGTGTAATGACCGCCGATCATAAGCGCTACACAGTGAGCGAGAATAAAGAAATACAATATTGGGGTTAGACGAAAAGCATTGTAGCTGACAGCGATAAGCACCACGCCGATTAGGGCTGGAGCCACTTCGAGAAACCAGATGAACTGATCCTTTGGGTTTATGCCGGACCATATTAATGTGGCGGTAAAAATGCCTATCCAGAGATATTTGATATTTTAGTGCTCCTTTAAACATGAAATCTAAATGTCATTAATCATTAGGCTCGGGCCAAATATTGCCTAAAGTAATAGACAATAATATCCGCTAGTTCGAGTTTGCTTCCAATTCCTAATGCAGCCAGAATAATCCTCTGCAAAGACTGTCGGTGGTACACTTTCTACCTAGCACCGACAGTGAAACCACTCAAAATATGAAAGACTGTAACCAATGTGGCAAGTGCTGCATCAAATACGGTGACGGCGCGCTGTCTGCAACAGCGATCGAAATCGACATGTGGGAGCTGTTTGAGCCGCATATTTACCAATATGTAAAAGGCAATGAAATCTGGTTTGATCCGGATACCGGTGTGCAGCTTAGTCGCTGCCCTTTTCTTGAGATTGAACCTGGGCAGGGCAAAGAAAAATATACCTGCTCTATTTACCTAAGCAGACCAGAAGACTGCAGGCACTACCCAAGCCATATTGCGGAGATGATTCGCGATGAGTGTGAGATGATTGAGGTGAAAGATTTAGATGACTTTGATAAGGCGCAATCTAGATTGGATGATCTTATGGAGGATAGTCGGCCGAGAAGACGCTAAAATATTATAAAAATTAAAGTCATATCTAGGAGTTATTTAGGTAAGTCTAATGTGACTACCAGACACTCTGGATCTAACCTAATAGATTTTAGTTTCCTATCCGCTTTGATAAGTATTTTTTGTAAAGGATAAAAGCTATAGCCGAATTTCCAACTACCCAGATTAAATGAGTGCTACCCCAGTTGGATTGACCAAATAGAGTAGACCACCATAGAAGCAGCGCAGTTAATAGGCCACATAATACATAGATGAAAAAACAGGTAATCAGTGTAACGTCAGCATGAACAACAGTTGGTGCAGTAACTGAATTCTCGGAATCAATATTATTGGTTTTTTTATTTTGAAATTTAAGGCTTGCGTAAGCTACAAAGGCTGATGCTAGGGAACCTATAATTGATGCAATATCTATTGGTTGAATACTCATTCTCTCTCCCTGAGATAGTTCGTTCCTGTTTCCTGAAATTGTGAATTCGTCTAAATCTACTCTTGAAAAACCTAGTAATTTTCCGCGATTTTTAATGAAAACTATAGGCCCCTACCCGGCCGGGATCAATACCGTTCGTCGCTTGTTATCTTAGCGGAGCTTCTCTGGTGAAAAACTCAAATTCTTGTCGGCGGAATCCCAAGTCACTTCTCCATCCTGAATACTAATCTGCACATCCATATTCCGCTGAACTAGCTTGGAGAGAACGTCGGTGGTCTCTGTGTCTATATGAAAAACGCTAATATTTTTAAAGCGCGCTAGGGGAGTTTGCATCTGTTTCCACCACATTTCGGCGGAGCCGCTGCCGTAGGTGTAGACCATGACTTGCTGTGATCTGCCGCTGGCTTTTTTAAGGCGTTTTTCACTGGGCAGGCCCAGTTCGATCCAGAGTTCTATGTCGTCGCTAAGACTTTTTTGCCAGAGGTCGGGTTCGTCGTCGGTGCTGAGACCTTTGGTGAAGCTGAGGCTGTCGCTGGCTTGGAGGGCGAAGACTAGCAGGCGAACCATTAGGCGTTCGTCGGTTTCGGAGGGGTGTTGGGCTAGGGTTAGGCTGTGCTGCTGGTAGTAGTGGCGGTCCATGTCGATGACATTGAGTTCTGCTTTGCAGATGCGTGCGCTGAGTGCCATGGGGGTAGGACCTTTTGCCTAGTTATTAGCGCGCCAGTGTAGCCTATGTCTGTGGTGTTTGGTGCGCTGTTATTGGCGGCTAGAAGCCATCGTCTTCTTGAGTGACCTCAACGCTGACATAGTCCCCTTGGACCTCGGTTTGGATGAGGATGGGGCGGCAGCAGACGGAGCAGTCTTCAGTGTAGAGCTGGGACTCTGATGGGTCCACGAGAACGGTGATGCTCTCCCAACAGAAGGGGCAGGTGATCTGTTTTTCATGAAGTTGAAAGTGCATTGGCTGCTCCTGTTACCTTTTACTGATTATTACGTCTATCCAGCTAGTCGAGGTCTTTTAGCGGGTGCTGATCTGCCGGCCAAGGGCTGGTAAAAAAAGGCTCGATAATGTCGCTGGTGATGTCTTCAATACGGGCTGGGTTCCAGCCTGGACTATTGTCTTTGTCCACGACTAGGGCGCGGATACCTTCGACGGTTTCGCTGCTGGTGCCGCTGCGGCCCAGATGCTCTGTGTGAAAGCAGTGGTGAACTATATTGCGCTCCATGCGCAGATCGTCGGCCATGGTCAGTTGGCGGCCGCGGCGGATTTGTTCAAGGCTGACATGCAGCATAAGCGGTGATCTTTGACGGAGGCAGGCTAATGTTGTTGCTGCCCAATCGCCGTCGGCTTGTTCTAGAGCGCTGATCATGTCCATGACTGTGGCTAGTGCAAATATTGTGTCTATCTGTGGGTCTAGCCATGTGGGTGCGCTGACCGGTGAGGGCAGGCTGACTAAATCTGACAGTTGCTCGAAGCGCTGAACGGCGCTGAGCTGAGTATTGGCTGTGAGGCTTGCCCAGAGATCGGGCATAGAGTCGCTGGCCACTATGCCGTCGGCGAGATCTGCTGCAAGGGCGTCGCTGCCGATTAACATCTGGCCGCTAAGGGCGAGGTATTCCCCTAGATGACCCGGCGTGCGGCTGAGAAAGAAGCCGCCGCCCACATCCGGGAATAGACCTATATTAGTTTCAGGCATGGCCATTTTGGTACGTTCGCTAACGATGCGCAGATCGGCGCCCTGGGCTAGGCCCATGCCACCGCCCATAATCACGCCATCCATAAAGGCCGCGTAGGGTTTGGGGTAGCTGTAGAGCAGGTTGTTAAGGCTGTATTCTGCGCTGAAAAAGTCTTCCAACGCTGGGTCGTTGGCAATGGCGGCGTCGTGGAAGAAACGGATATCACCGCCGGCACAGAAGGCGCCAAATACGCCGCGTTTATTGCTGCCGCGGATGGCGACTACTTCTACGCTGGGATCGTCGCGCCAGTCTGTGAACACTTTGGTCAGGTCGATAACCATTTGCAGCGACAGGGCATTTAGAGCTTCGGGGCGGTTTAGGGTGATAAGGCCGACGCCGGCAACGATTTCGCTTTGAATTTGGCTCAAGTGGGAATTCTCCTTCTGATGTTAATAACAGCAGCAAAAAACAAAGCCGCCCAATAGTGACCTATTGAGCGGCTAGATATAAATAGCGACGGCTAGTTTAAACTCTTGCTAAATCCGCAGCTAGTTCTGTTTTTACATTGGCAGCAGAGGGGCTGATTGCAGCTTTTTCAGGTTGGCACTGCCGGTTAAAAACAATGCCCAGCGCAGTTGTTCACGAAGGATTTCAATTCTTTCAATCACCGCCTCGGTGGATTCTAGGGCGGGCTGTAAGAAGGGTTGCGCCATGGCGCTCATATTGGCGCCGAGACGCAGACTGCGGGCAATATCCAGCCCATTGCGCAGGCCGCCGGAGGCGACTAAACCAAGCTGGCTGGACTGGCTGCGCACCCGTGGAATCAGCTGCGCGGTGTTCATACCCCAGTCGAGAAAGGGTGCGGCGATTTGCTGTTCGCGGGTTTGCTCGATGCGAGCACTTTCGATGCTGGCCCAGCTGGTGCCGCCGCGGCCAGCGATTTCGATCCAGCTAACGCCCACATCAATTAGACGCTGGGCAGAGCTGGGGCCTATACCTGAGCCCACTTCTTTGACAATTACTGGCACGCTTAAGGTGGCACAACATTCTTCGATGGCATCGAGTACGCCGCGCCAGTCGCGATCGCCGTTAGGTTGCACCAGTTCTTGCAGCGGATTGAGATGAATAATCATGGCGTTGGCTTCGACACTGTCCACGGCGCGCTGTGCCAATTCGACCCCATGTTGCTGTAATTGGGTGGCGCCAAGATTGCCCAGCAGAATCGCCTTGGGCGCCCAGCGCCGGACATCTTGGGCAAGGCCTTCCTGCAGCGCAGCGCGCTGTGAACCCAATGCCATGGGAATCTGTGCTTGCTCAGCGGCTTCCGCTAGGTGGCGATTGATGGTTTCGCCGTGTTCGCAGCCGCCGGTCATGGCGCCAATAATCAGTGGCGCAGAGCAGTATTGATCGAGAAATACCGCGGAGCAGTCCACGTCACTGACCCGTAGTTCTGGCACCGCGCTGTGCTCGAATTGAATAAGGTCAAAGCCCGCTGACGTTGCAGCTTGGTGTTCGGCTTGCAGTGCCAAATTAATATGGTCGGCTTTGCGCTGGCTAATGTCCGTCATGTTATTGCTCTTCTGCTTGTTGGCCGTGAATAAAATCAACTAGCACCATATGGGGCACTGTTAGTGCGGCCAGGCCGATAAAGGTCAGCTGTAAAAGCGCCGGTGTTATGGCTGTTACGGATGTGGGGGCACTGTTGGTCTGGAATACCAGATAAATCCCTGCGGCTGCATAGGCTAGTAGGCTATAGGCCACAGCCTCAGAGGCGCTGCGTCGACGCTGATCTGGTGCAATACTGCGCCAGATACGCAGCATGTGACTGCGGCTGTGCCAGAGGCAAAAATACAGGGCAAAACTCACCAGGGGTGGCAGCAGATAGGCTAATACAATCAGTACAGCCAAACTGAATAGTGATTTGCGCCAGCGCGGTTGATAGATACTGTAGATCAGATAGGCAAAGAGACTGGCAGCCCAGAGTAATCGTAGCTGATCAATCTGATTGAGCAGCCACAGGCTATTCTCGGCCCCCACCAATACTGCAAACAACGGCTCTACATCCACGCTTTGCAAAACCGGTATGCCGATCACCACTAGGCCGCCGTGGGCAATCAGGGGAAGCCAGGCGTCTCTTGATGAGGGCGAGCTTATATGACGAATATCGCTGCTGCCAAAGTGCAGTGCTGAGATGCCTAAGAAAAATATCAGACTGGGCAGCGGGTAGAGCCACCAGAGGCCGGCGACACTGGCTGCCAGTAGTAAATAAATAATATGAAAGAGCACCCATGGCAGCATGCCGTTGGGCCAGCCGACCCGTCTTGCCACTGCGCCATCGAGTCCCCCATGGGGCACACCGATTAGCAGGATCGCCGCTATAGCCATAAGAGATGCATTGGATAATAGGGCTAAGTCAGGCACTTTTATGTTGCCTCAGAAACCATTTTAAAATCTGTTTCGCGGTTTGTTTTACTGATTCTTTTAAAAAAGGACCTTTAGGCATGGCGGCTATTACCCGCAGCCAATCGTTGGTCGTGGCTTGACCAAGCATAAAGCGGGCAAATTGGTCGCCATTGAGCGCTTGAGCCATGCGCATATACAGTGACACGGCGAGCTCCGGCTGGCTAAGCAACACCCCATTAAATATTTTATCCATGACCGTGAGCCGACTGGATATAGGTGTTGGAACCGCCATATTGCCCTGAGCAATTCCCGCTGCCAGCTGGCTTATCTGCTGTTGAATATGCTGAAAGGCATAGCCCGATGAGCGCCGTACAGCGCCACTGGCGGCGCCTATCGAAGCGATGGAGGCCATACCATCGGACACTGGAGATGCAGAGTCGGAAATCAATGTATCCATGGGAATCACCCCAGCTTCTTCGCAGATAACCTCGGCCACTTCAATGTTATTGTCTCGCAGCCACCGCTCAATGGCATCGCGATACCAGCTTTGGGGTTCAAGCTCAGCGGAAATTAGCGTCGATTCAATCAACATATGATGATCAGAAAAGGGCAGCGCATAGATAAAGTGCAGTCCTCGAGATTGGTCGACACGAAAGTCCATCAAAGTGGCCATGTCTGGATCGTTGATTGGCTCTTTGGTGTGGATATGCCAGCCGAGAAAATGTTGGCGCAAACCATCCTCGGCAATTTTAGGCGGGCGACTGTCATAGACCGTTTTGGCGCTGTAGCGGCCTTTCTCAGTCTCAATAACGGTTTTATGCTGTTGTGAGTGCAGAGCCTTAACTGAGTCTTCAATTAGGCTTACAGGATCGCGCAACTGTGCCGCACGATCGAGTAAATAGTCTGCCGAACTGAGGCTTAGGTAGCTGTATTGATTGCTACTGTGGACCACTCGGCTTGTGTTATCGATCAGCTGCCAGCGGCGCCAGCGACCTTTTGTTGAATGAGATAGTTGCTCAGCTTGTTGCTCCAGAGCCCAGAGTCCCCAACTGCAGTCGCGCTGTTGCTCGGTCTGAGGTTCAATCACCACCGTGCTCGGTGGATTATCCTGGGCTGCAAGCCGCGCTGCCAGAGTGAGCCCAGCATTGCCGCCGCCAATAATAGCGATATCAAATTCAGTCGACACCGGCTAGCCCCTTTAAATCTCTGTGCAGAGTAGCCTCATGTTGAGGTACTTTTTTCAGCGCCATCCCCGATATTAGATCACTCAGGCTAGTGATACTCAGGCGCGCTTTGGTGATCTTATTCACCACGGTGCGACCACGCCACCACTGCAGTCCACCGCGCTTGAGCTGACGGCCAATCTGGCCGTAGACCCGCAGTGCCACAATAATTGAGAATCTGCTGCGCCAGGGCAATAGATGAATGCCAACCAGAGCGCTGGCGTAGTAGCGATCAGCTAACTCTAATAGCTGATTGATGGCCGCAGCCACCGGCAAGTGGCAGTCGTTAGCGGCATTGGCAATAGTTTCTGGGCTAAGTGGGGCATCAAACCAACTGGCAGGCAGATAGCGGCGATCCATCTTGGCATCTTCGAGCACATCCCGGGCAATATTAGTCAGTTGCATGGCAACACCCAGATCAATGGCAAATGCGTCGGCGCGGGCATGTTGACAGTTGAGCACTCGGCACATCATCAGCCCCACTGTGCCAGCCACGGCATGGCAGTAACGCAGCAGCTCTGCTTCCGTTTCCAGTGCGGTGGGGTGTTGGTCTCGGAGCATGCCGTCGAGCAATTCTCCAGCTGCCTCAAGAGGGATATTGGCTTCCGTGGCTAGGACAATAAACGCCTCCAGCTCGGGAATGGTTGCCACAGCAGAATGTTGAGGGTCGCTTAGTCCGGCGCGAATATCTTCCAGAGAGTCGAGTCGGTGGGGCAGGTCACCATCGGCTAGGTCATCGACAAAGCGGCAGAATTGATAGAGACGCGCGGCGCGATCGGCTAACTCGGAGCCAAGGAACAGGCTGGCCCAATAGAACGACTTACCATTTCGAGCGAGAACCTGCTTGGCCTGGGAGTTTTCCATGGATTATCCGCCGGAACCTACCTCGACCCCGGTCAGTAACTCTTCAACCACTTTGGCCGAGCTGACTACGCCCGGCAGTCCAGCGCCCGGGTGAGTGCCAGCACCGACAAAGTAAAGGTTAGAGATGGCGCGGTCGCGATTGTGAAAACGAAACCAGGCGGACTGAGTAAGGCGCGGTTCGATGGAAAATCCGGCACCGTGCATAGAGCGATAATCCTTGGCGAAATCTTCTGGAGTCATCCAAAACACTTCTTCGATCACCGAGGACAGGTCTGGCAAGATGGTTTCTTCCAGCGATTGCACAATGCGGTCGCGCAATTTCGGCCCTTCGGTTTCCCAGTTCACATCGCCGAGCAGATTGGGCACTGGGCAGAGCACATAAAACGATTCGCAGCCCTCAGGGGCAAAACTGGTATCCGTGGCCGTGGGTCTGTGAACATAGAGGGAGTAGTCTTCACTCATAGTTTTGTGATCAAAGATCTCAGTGAGCAATTCTTTAAACCGCGGTCCCATCCAAATGCTGTGGTGGGCGACATCGGGGTAGAGTTTGCGAGTGCCGAAATAGAGCACATAGAGGCCCATGGAATACTGTTTTTTGATGGTCGGCATACTGAAGGTTTTTTTCGCCGGCAGCAGATGCTTGTAACAGGTCTCGGGATCGCCGCCAAACACCACTAGATCCGCGTCTAAGGTTTCCCCTGAGTTCAGTCGCACACCGGTGGCACGTTTGCCGTGGAGAATGATTTCATCAACATCTGCACCCATTTGCAGCTCGATACCCTGGCGCTCCATCAACTTGCCTAATTCTTCTACCAGCTTGCCGGTGCCGCCCATGCAAAAGAACACACCCCAGCGCCGCTCGAGATAGTGGATCAGTGTGTAAATCGCGGTGGTTTTGAAGGGGTTGCCGCCCACTAATAGCGGGTGAATCGAAAACGCCTGACGAATCAGCGGATGCTTGAGGTGGCTGTTAACCATCTGCGACACGCTGCGATAGCACTTCAACATCAGCAGTGCCGGAATCTGTTTGACCATATCCCAGACCCTTGTAAAAGGTCTGTGCACCAGTTCTTTGAAACCCACATCATAAACTCGCTTGGATTTCTCCAGCAGCTTTAGATAGCCATCGGCATCGTCAGGATTAAAGCGGCGGATTTCGGTAAGAGTATCTTCAATGGAGGCGCGATAATCGAACTGGCTGCCATCG
>Ga0206127_1001739_pt1 | contig 22977 bp, 17 predicted proteins | sample Helgoland_Spring_6_FD_148646 | JGI IMG/M metagenome (GOLD analysis project Ga0206127, IMG submission 148646) | Pelagic subsurface seawater microbial communities from Kabeltonne, Helgoland, North Sea - Helgoland_Spring_Bloom_20160419_1 | ecosystem: Environmental > Aquatic > Marine > Epipelagic ...
CATTTTCAAATGGAAAAAGGGGGTTCGGCTATAGACGCCGTGGAACAAGGTTGCAGAATTGAAGAGGCAAATGAAAATGGTCAATCTGTAGGTAAAGGAGGTTTGCCTGATAGAGATGGAAATGTTACTTTAGACGCTTGCATCATGAATGAAAAAGGTGATTATGGGGCAGTTTTAGGAGTTAAAAACATAAAACATGTGATTTCTGTGGCTAGAAAAGTGATGGAAGATACTCCTCATGTAATGTTAGTGGGACAAGGTGCAGAAAGTTTTGCAGTTTCAAAAGGATTTGAAAGGGAAAATTTATTAACTGAAAAATCAAAAAAAGCTTGGGAAAATTGGAAAATAAAATCAGAATATAAACCTATTATCAATATTGAAAATCATGATACCATAGGCATGTTAGCAATAGACAAAAATGGGGATATTTCTGGAGCTTGCACTACAAGTGGTTTAGCATATAAAATGGCTGGTAGAGTAGGAGACTCACCAATTATTGGGGGAGGTTTATTTGTTGACAATGAAATTGGTGGAGCGTTAGCAACAGGTTTAGGGGAAGAAGTTTTAAAAACAGTTGGTAGTTTTTTGATTGTTGAATTAATGCGTCAAGGAAAATCTCCTCAGCAAGCTTGTGAAGAAGCAATTGGCAGAATTGTAAACAAGCCAGGTAAAGATTTCAAAAACTTTCAAGTAGGCTACATTGCCATAAATAAAAGAGGTGAAACTGGCGCTTATTCAATTCATGAGTGGTTTAGTTATAATTTATATAAAGACAAAGAAAACAAGAATATACAATCAGATTATTTTAATAAAGCGTAGTTTATGTTAACAAATACAGAACAAAAATCTTATAAAAGTGCATTTATATTTTTAACATCACTTTTCTTTTTATGGGGATTTATTACAGTTTTAGTAGATAGTTTAGTACCTAGATTAAAAGATGTTTTTGAAATGTCTTATGCAAAAACAGTATTGGTACAGTTTGCTTTTTTTGTGGCATTTTTCTTATTTTCATTACCTGCAGGTGCAATTTTATCTAAAATAGGTTACAAAAAAGGAATTGTTTTAGGACTATTAACAATGGCTTTAGGATGTATTCTATTTTATCCAGCAGCAGAATATAGAATGTTTTCGGTATTTTTAATTGGATATTTTACTCTGGCTGGAGGAATCACCATTTTACAAGTAGCTGCTAATCCGTATGTAGCTTTATTAGGTAGTGAAGACGGCGCGAGTAGTCGTTTAAATTTATCTCAAGCATTTAATTCTTTAGGTACTACAATTGCCCCAGTGATTGGAGCACTTTTTTTATTAAGTGATTCTGTAAAAACATCATCAGAAATAAAACTATTGTCTGAAAGTGAAAAATTAGATTATTATATTTCGGAAGCAGCTACTGTGCAAACTCCTTTTTTGATGATTTCGTTTTTTATAGTGATTTTAGCCTTAATATTTTTATTTATCAAGTTACCTACAGTAATGAAAGAACCTCCTAAAGGTGGCTATTTAATTTTATTAAAGAATAAATTAATGCTAATGGGGGCTTTAGGGATTTTCGTTTACGTTGGTGCAGAAGTTTCAATTGGTAGTTTTTTGGTAAACTATTTTACAGATATGAATTTAGCTGTAGTAGTTTCTCAAAATGAGACAATGATGAGTATTGCAAATACTATTGCAAGTACTTTTAATAAAAATTTTACAGATTCTGATCCAAAATCATTGTTGGGGATATTTGTTATTTTCTATTGGGGAGGTGCAATGATTGGTCGTTTTGTGGGTGCTTATTTAACAAAAGTTATGGCTCCAGGAAAAGTATTGGTAATTTTTGCAAGTTTGGCAATTGCAATGATTCTAATCTCTATAAATACGGCATCTTTAGTTTCTATGTGGTCTATTTTAGCCGTTGGTTTATTCAACTCCATAATGTTTCCAACTATTTTTACATTGAGCTTGGACGGTTTGGGTGATTTAAAAGCACAAGCTTCTGGTTTACTTTGTATGGCAATTGTTGGCGGAGCAATAATACCTTTTATATTTGGTAGTTTAATAGATGGTTTTGGCTTTAAAACTGCATTTATTTTAACTATTTTGTGTTATGCCTATATTTTGTTTTATGGGAACTACAAAACAAAAAAATAGTTAATCATCATCATGATATTTTAAAAATATAATTTTTTTCTTGAAGTACTTTTTTTTCAAATATAAGTTTTAACGTAAAATTGTATTTATTTGCAAAAGCTTTTATTTTTAATAAATCACAGTCTTCAGAAAGAATCATATAAATAGTTTCTTTTTTATTTCTATTTGATAGTTGAAAGAATAATTTTTTAAAATATTCAAAGTCTTCGCCACAAAACCAAGCTTGTTCTTTTTGGTTTTTTGGTGTTTTAGGATAGTAAGGAGGATTAATGAAAATATATTCAAAAGACTGATACTGTAACTCTGAAAACAAGTCTGAATGTAAAATGGTTAAAGGCAAATTATGCTTTCTGGAGCTAGCTTTTAAATATTCAATAGCTTTATCATTGATATCTGTTGCAGTAACAATTGCTCCTTTTGATGCAGCAAAAAGTGAAATAATTCCTGAACCACAACCCAGTTCTAAAAAAGTTTTATTTTTGATTTCCAAACCATCTACAAAATCTAGTAGAATTTTAGTACTTATTGTATAATGAGGAGGGAAAACGTCTGGATGTACTAAAACATTTATTCCTTTATAACTATATTTTCTTGGTTTTGAATGCCAAATTTTAGTGATAAATTTTAAAAAAGGATGCGATATTTTTTTAATAAATTTTCTCATCATTCTGAATAGAAACCTTCAATTTCTGGTTGACGATATTTCCAGATTTTATGTAATATTTTTATCTCGTAAGGATATTTATAGAAATCATTTTTATACCGAATTCCAGAAACTAACTTTAGTAATTTACGCTTATATCCTTTTATTCTAAAGTCGGAAACAGTTGGGTAATATCCGTTTAAAACAGTTTCAAAGTTTTTAATTTTATCAATCATATAAGGTTTTAACCAAGGTGTTAAAGGATTTTTGCGCAAATCAAATTTTTCCCAACTTGGGTCAATCCATTCTTCTAAAGTTTCAGGAAAAGAAAAACCAGCATCTAAAATTTGTTGATATAATTCTGAACCTTCAGTAGGAACAGGACTGTATAAATAAATAATTATTTCTGCATCAGGATTTAATTTTTTTATTTTTTTAATAAAATTGATATCCCATAAAATCTGATCGTAAACTTTTTTCTCTGAATCTGCAGGCATTCCTAAGACAAAAGAAAGTTCAGGAATAATATCTACTTTTTTCATTCTAACTACAAAATCTTCAATCATTTTTCCAGATTGTGTTCCTCCTTTATTCATTTGCTTAAGCACTTCATCATTACCTGTTTCTGCACCCAAGAAAATCATTTTACATCCGGCTTTTCGCATTAAATGTAAATCTTCATCAGAATATTTATTTATGGTGTCAATTCGTCCTTCTCCCCACCATTCAATATTTTCGTTTAAAAGCAAATTAGAAAATTCTACAACTCTTTTTCTTGAAGTAAAGAAATTGTTATCATGAAACTCAATAGCATCAATTCCAAACTTTTCTTTAAAATAAAAAACATCTTTACAAATACTTTCTGCAGATTTTCCTTTCCAACGTGCGTTATAAATAGGAACAACTGCACAAAAAGAACAGGTAAAAGGGCATCCCATACTTGAATGATAAGACAAGGTTTTTTTCCCCATAAAGGTTTTTGCTAAATAGTTTTTAAGAGGATAAAAATTATTTAAATATTCATAGGGTAAATCTGGTAGTTTATCTTGATTTAATAATGCTTCTTTGGCAGTGGTTATTATTTTATCATCCTTCTTAAAAATTAAATTTTTTATCCAACGAATTTTCTCTTCGTCATTTTTTTCTAAGGCTTCTATTAAACTAGGAAAAGCTACATCTCCAGGACCAGAAATCACATAATCTACATATCCAGAATTTAAGTTTACTTTGTATTGATTTGCAGCAAAATACCCTCCCCAAATAGTTATACTTTCTGGATACAATTGTTTTATTCTTTTTGTAAACGGAATAGCTTCTTTTAATTGTGGGCCTGGCATTACAGTAGAACAGAAGTATTTAAATTCTCCCGAGTCAAAATAACCTTTAATTTTTTGCCAAGGATCTTTTTCTAGATTTCCATCTAAAAAAACATAGTCAAATTTACCATGAATTGCAGCACCTACTTGTAAAATAGAATTAGGTATTCTATGTTTACCATTGGCACTTCTTGGATTAAATATGATGATTTTATTTTTCATGAATTTTTAACAAATATATTCCCATGTAATTTTTCTTTAGGCATTTCATTAATAATAAGCCTCATTTTATCTGCTTCAACCCAATTTTCTAATATAAATTTAAGATTTTCATTTAAAATATAATTATATGCAGTATTTTTTTTATCCAAAATTGAAATTATTTTTAAAGTATCTTCAATAAATGCTTCATTAAATTCAAACTCAATTATTGGGATTGTATAACTCAAGTTGGATATTATATCTAGCTCATAACCTTCGGTGTCAATTTTACAAAAATTAGGTAAACCAAATTCCTTAATTAAGGTATCTAATTTTTTAACTTGAGCTTCTTCTATATTGTTCCAATTTAGACTATTAGTGGTATAAAAATCTATCATTTTATTAGAAAATGTGGCAACTTCTATGTGATTGGCAAGATGTAACTGCTTTTTCTGATTTTTACCTCCAACACCAAGAGGATAAAATTCAAAATTAGGATGATTTATTTTATCTAGATATTTAAAACATTTAGTTTGTGGTTCAAATGCGACTACTTTTGCGTTTAAAGACAAAAACAGTCTGCTTTTTTGGCCGATATTTGCACCTATATCAAAACATAAATCATTTTTATTTATAAGCTGCGCATAGAATTTTTTTAATGTTCTATTATTTTTTCTATTTCTTAGAAAAGTAATTATCTTATTATTTATCATTACCAACTATTTTATGGATATTTATTTATCCATATAAAATTGAATTATTTTTATATGAATATAAAAATAGGCTTACCATTTGTGCAATTGCACTTGCTACCAGAACTCCAGTTATTTTAAAACCTAAAGAGAGTAATAGTAATGAAATTATTAGGTTTACAGACATGGATGCAAATGAAACCGTTAAAACCTTTTTTTCTTTATTTTCTTTGAAAAGAGATAAAATCTCTAGACTGTATACATAAGGAGGATACGTGATTAAAAATGTATGAATTATTTGATATATATTAAGTTGTATTTGATATAGTTGTTCTAATGCAATAAAGATTAAGGTAATGACAATTGTATTCAAGAATATCCCAAAATATGCAATACTTTTCTTCATTTTTAAAATACTTTGATCTGTAAGTCTGTAGATGTTTTTTAAATATGGAAGAATTAAAATCATTGTAATGGATTGCGCAAAAACTAAAAATCCTGATATAATTTGGTATTCACCTATCAGTATAGTGTCATAAAATATACTAAATATATATACATCTATTTTTGTTTGAAGAAAACCAGTAAAAGACATTAGGAATAAAGTAACTCCAGACAAAAGTAATGAGAACTTTGAGGAAAAGTTACTAAAGTTTAAATGAATTTTATATAGTATAAGATAGAATAACGCCTTTATAAAATTATGAATTGCATAAAGTTGAACTAGTAATTTTAAGTTAATTTTGCTTTTGAAATAAAAGAGACCTAAGAGCAAAATAAAAAAACTAATCATCTCAATAAATATTGATTTATTATAATCTCTTTCATATACAAAAATAGGTGTGAACGAATTAATAATAAATACAGAACTTAACCATAAGAGTAATTCGAAAAAAAGGGTATCATAAAATACAAAAGCGATTATAAAAATCAATATTAAAATAGGAAGTCTAGCTACTAAAAACTGTTGCCATATTGTGGTAATATTTTTGGGCATTTTACTAAATTCACGCAAAAGAAATTCTCTTTGGCCCCAATTACAAAAGGTAGTAGCAATATAAATAAAAAGTAAAATTTCAACAAACTCTCCCCAAAGCTGCTTTGAAAAATAATTAACAATAATGAAAGAGAATAGTATAGAAATAGAGGGGATCAATACACTTCTTAAGCTATTTGAAATTACGGGGACAACTCTTTTTATTAACTTATTCATCGATTTTAAGTTTTAATTTTCTTAAACTATAAAACCCATAACCTCTATTTAAATCTGATAAATATAAAAGTGTTGTCTTGTTAATAAGCATTGCCTTTTTTTTATTTGATTTTGGTAATGCAATTTTCTTATTATTAATGTAAATAATGTTGTTTTTTATATTAACCTCTTCGACATTTGAAGATAATACATCAAGTTTTATTCTTTCAGTTTTCGATCCTTGTTCATTCCAATAGCTGCAGAAAACAGTGTCTTTTTCGATACAATAATCAGTAGTAAGAGCGATGTTATTATCGGTTATTGAAGGGGCCTCAATTTTTTTTTCAATATTTTGATATGAATAATAAACTGAATTTATCAAGAGAGAAATTCCTAAAATAACAAGATGTTTTTTTAATACGATTGTATTATAAATAAACATTACATAGAAAAATACCATGAGTGAAAATAGTTTAAAGAATGATAAAATAAGGAACGAATTTCCAATTAAATCAAATTTTAAATTCCCATAAACAAAAACACAAATAGATGCCATAATGATTCTTTTTTTAGATACTTCAGTAAATAAAATAAGCAATGGAAATATTAATAAAATACTTCCATAGCTGCTGCTATACGGAGAAAGTAAGTAAAAAGAAATAATCCAATAAGAAAATTTTTTCAATGTATTTTTTTCTTTGAAACTAAAATAAATTCCAAATAGAATAATTGTTGATTTCACTGTATTTAATGAAATTAAATACATCTTTTGCGATGCGAATAGGTTGGTTTCATTATAAATACTATCAATAAATAAGTGCTTAAAAAACATTAAAAAGGATTGGTAGTTTTTTACAAATTCGGTACTAATTTCTCCATTAGAAGCTTTTGGTAAAATAGACTGAAAGTAAAAAAGCCAAGAATCAATTCCATTAATAAATATCATACTTAAAAAAAGTATTAAACAGGCTATGAATAAGTATGAAAAAGCTTTCCATTTTTTTTCTAAAACCAGAAACATAAATAATAAAACAGGGAATACTTTTAAAAGTATTGCAAAACTCCACAATAAAGACATTAGTATAAGTTTCTTTTTTTTGAATGCTAAAAACCCCTCGGAAATTAGAAAAAACAATAAGAAGTAAACCTGGCCGAAAAGCAAGTTGTTTTTAATAGGAATGATAAATACAAATAAAAGCAATAGAAGATATTTTAAATCGATTTTATAAAATTTAAATATTCTAAAAAGACTAAATGTAAATAAGAAAAGACTAATGCTGTTGAAGAGTAATTTGGAGAATTCAAAAGAAAATAATGTAAAAGGTAGAAAGAGAATACTTAGAAAAGGGGTATTTGGCGCATAAGCTACAAATGCATTTTTTGTGTTTTTTGTTACTTCTAAATTAAACCAAGTAGGATCATAAATTTGAATGTCAAATTTTCCATTTTCTAAAAAGTAAGCAGCATAGTAATAGTTGGCAAAATCATGAGGTAAAAAATATAAAGCTTTATAAAGATAATATATCCCCACTAAAATAAACAGCAGTAGTGGTATATATTTATATTTAAAAAATTGTGTCATAAATTTTTAAAAAGTCTGTGTTTTATAATTTTTCTTTTGTCAAAAAAATACTGTATGGACACTTTTAAAACTCCTAAACCGTACTGTACACTTCTTTTAAAATTGATACTAGAAGACTCTTTTTCATATTTAGCAGGGCATGAAATTTCACCGATTATAATTTTTTGATAGCAAATTTGTGCTAATACTTGATTATCAAAAATAAAATCATCAGAATTATTTTCAAAATCTATTTTTTTTAAAACATTGGCATTAAAACCTCTATAACCAGTATGATATTCGGATAATTTTTGTCCCATCAATATATTTTGAAAAAAAGTTAATAACCGGTTAGCAATGTATTTATAAACTGGCATTCCACCACTCAGCGCACTTTTTCCTAATATTCTTGACCCAAGTACTGTATCATAAACCTCGTATGCCAATAGGCAGCTCATTGCTGGTATTAATTTGGGGGTATATTGATAATCTGGATGCAACATGATTATTATATCAGCATTTAAAGCAATTGCTTTTCTGTAACAGGATTTTTGATTTGCACCATATCCTAAATTAGTTTTATGCTCAATAATATGTTTTATACCTAAATTGTTTGCAACAGAAATAGTATCGTCATTACTAAAATCATCAGTTAGAATAACTTCATCTACAATATCAAAAGGAATTTTTTGGTATGTCTTTTCAAGCGTTTTACCAGCGTTATATGCTGGTAGAATAACGATAATTTTTTTATTATTTACCACTTGATAAATGATTTATTTCTTTTGTTGATAACTCTCTCACACTTGCAGAAACTTCAATAGATTTTAAAGGATTAAACTTTTCTATCTCTCTGCGATAGTATATGTTTCCTAAAAAAGAAAATTCTGTATGTTTATGTGTTTTTAAGCCACTCAGCTTTTTTATTAATGCTGTTTCGCTCATTTGAAACTCTAAACTTAAACGCTTTATTGAAGGCTCTAAAAATGAAATATATAGTAATTCAGCATATGTATGTTGTTGTCTTTTCGAATAATCTATGTTATCTTTTATTAGTTTTCTTTTTAAATGAAAACTGTCTCTAGATGTAATTATTTTTTGTTGTAATTCCTCTTCTGTCAAGTAACCTATGGGATTATTTAGTTGTTTTTTAAACATTTGATTTAGGTTTGATTCATGACACCAGATACATTTTGCTGGTTTTCCTGCGTTGGTATGTTTTTTATTGGCAACATTTTTTCGTTTTCCTTTTTCATCATAAATTCCAAAGCGAAGTTGACCGTTTTCTAATAATTCTATAGTTTCAAATTCATAAATTTCATTCGTAATAGAATCTTTTTCCTCTGAAATCCAAATTTGATTTAATCCCTTTTGCTCAGAAAATATAATTTCACGGTTTTGAAGGGCTACAGAAGAATTATTTATATATCCATGTTTTGTATTTATTTTATATCCTAACTTTAATGCTTCTAAAGTTTCAGGAGTTTCTACTAATTGATAGTAATGTTCTGAACTTCCTAAAATTAAAGTGACAAAACGCCCTAAATCTACAGAATTGTTTTTGTTGTATTCTTCTGTTGTTTTTGTTCTTGAAATTAATCGACTCAAAGTTTTTCTAGCTTTTTGACTAAAACCTAATACTTTGCAGTCTAGTTTAATTATGCTTTTATTATATATTAAACCATTTTTTTTATTGGGAGTATTTGCTCCTACATAAGACAAGGCCCATTTCAAGCCAATTAATGCTTTTTCAATAGAGTCATCTTCATAAGCTTTATTCCACTTTAGGTTAATAAAATTATTACTATCGATAGGAGTATACTCACTTTCACAAGAAAAGAACAAGTAGATAACTAATATAGATAATATTGATCTCATGACTATTTCAAAATTTTCATTCCGGTTTGAGCTAATAATGATTTTGTCTTCATTTTTAAAGCATTGTAATAATTGCCTTGATTCTTTTCTCTGTTTGCATTTACTTCATTAATTACATATTTTAGAGCGTAATTGTAATATTTTTTAGAATAGGTTCTTTTAAAGTCTATATCTCTATCTGTGGATAAATTCCAGTCTGGTTTAACAGTAATTTCTTCTTCAATTTCATTGTATAAAGGTGTTCCTTTTATTGGGTATGCAATCGTAATGGTAAAATGTGTAGGATTCGCATCTTTTAAATATTGCACAGTTGTTTTAATATCTGTTTCATCTTCTCCAGGATAACCAACCATTATAAAAGTTCCAGTTTCTATGCCTAAATTATTGGTTTTTTGAATGGCAGTTTTTACAACATCAACATCCACTCGTCTATCCATTTTGTCAATAATTTTTTGAGAACCACTCTCTGCACCAATCCAAATTCTATAACAGCCAGCTTCTTTCAAAAGTTTTAAAATTTCGTCATTTAAGCGTTCTGCTCGTGTAATACATTCAAAAGGAATTATAGTTTTTTGTTTGATAACTTCATTATGAAAACTTTTAATCCATTTGTGACTTACTGTAAAAACATCGTCTACAAACCAAATGGTATCTGGCTTGTAATTGTCTTTTAAAAATAATAATTCTTTTGCTACTAAATTTGCAGGTCTTCGTCTATAGCTTTGTCCGTAAACGGCTGTGCTACACCATTTACAAGTATAAGGGCAACCACGCTGGGTGCTTACTGTCATAGAACTTTTCCCGTGATTGTCTTTCCAAGTTTTTAGGTATTTATCTATAGGAATAGAAGCTCTATTTGGCATAGGAAGTTCAGACAAATCTTTCATTTTTATCCTTGCAGATGTTTTAATAACTTTAGAGTTTTCTAGATAAGCAATACCAGAAATTATACTAAAATCTGTTTTTTTTATAATGGCATTATACAGTTCTAGTGTAGTTTCTTCACCTTCACCAATTATTAAAAAATGGGCTCCTAAATTAAGATAATTTTTAGCATTATAAGTTACATCTGGGCCACCTAAAATTATTTTTGGTTGTCCATAAATTAGGTTTTCGGATAATTCTTTTACTAATTTTACCACATTTAATTTTGTCATTAAATTGGTATAAATTGCCACTACTTTTGGTTGTTTATTTCTGATAAATTTTAGTTGCTCCTCATAAGAGTAAAATGTTGTATCAAAAACATCATTTTTTATGTTATGCTTTTCTAAATATGAAGAAATATATAACAAACCCAAAGGAGCATAAGGCTTCATTATTTTTTGTTCCTTTTCATCCTTAAGCAGATAATATGCATGTGTTAAAACAATACTCATAAATCTGATTTTTTTTGAAACTCTATGTAATAATGATCTGCATATTTTGACAAAAATGAAAGTTCAAAAATATGATCTAATTTTTGTAAAACAGAAATGACTATTTTATTTCCTAAAAAGGAATTTTGTAAATAAGATGGAGGTACAAACAAACCAATTGGTTTTATTTTAATAACTGAAAAACCATAAGCTATATTTTTAATTTCATTTGGATTAAAATACCAAGTCTTAACACTAACTCCATCAACATTCGCTTTTATTGCGTTAGTAGTATTTCTTCTTTTAACTTTTGTAAAATCGCCTTTGAAAAAGAAATAGATTTTTTCCCAAATTGTATTTTTAGGCATAATAACTAAAACAAGTTTTCCGTTTTGTTGTAAAATGTTTTTTACTGACGAAAAAAAGGTTGTAATTTCTTTTTTGGATAAACAATTAAAACCACCAAAATTGGAAAAGATAAGATCAAACGTTTTGTCGTTTTCTATTTGTTTTATTTTTTTAATATCTAATATTTTAAATTCTGATTTAGAGTTTTTGCTTTTTTGTTTGGCAATTTTAAGCATCTCATTAGAAATATCTGTTGCAGTAATTTCATGTCCTAGTTTTTCAAAATAAGAGGCATCTTCTCCTGTACCACAATTTAATTCTAAAATTTGCTTTTTAGACTTCATACATAGTAAATCTTTTAAATGTTTCTGCACTTGTTTCCTTTGCGCCTTTCCAATAGTTGAATTGGTGAAAGTCGCATCATAAGAAAGTGCAGCTATATCAAAATCACTATGCATTTAGTTGTGCTGTTTTTTGTAAAATAATTTTATCTATGGCTGCAGTTGGTGCATAATAAAAATATAATAAGATTGTTCTTAATTTATTAAAATTTATTGATTTTGGACTTTTGAAAAACTGCTTCACAAAAGATTTAGCTTGACTTTTACGAAATTCTTTGTGCACAAAACGTTGTAATTTTTTATAAAATTTTGAATTAAAGCTACCTTGAAACATCATGTCTAAATCATCAGAATCTGTCCAATTTGCTTTTAATTTTAAATCGTCTTTAACTTTCTCATAAAATTTGGTTCCTGGCAAAGGATAAGATATAGAAATACCGATATTATCAGGAACTAATTCTGTAATCATATTGATAGTTTTATTAATATCTTCTTTATTTTCAGTTAGATAACCAAACTGAATAAAAAATGCTATTCTAACCTTTTTATCTTTTAATAATTTTGTGGCCTTATAGATTTGTTCAATAGACGTGCCTTTATCCATAGCATCTAAAATCTTTTGAGAGCCACTCTCTGCGCCTATCCAAACTTCTTCTAAGCCGCTTTCTGCTAAAGCATCAATTGTATCTTCTTTTAATAATAAATCTGCTCTGCTTTGTATGTAGTACGAAATATTTAATTTTTCTTTTTTAAGTTCTTTATTAAATTCTTGAACCCAGTTTGGTTTAAGTCCAAAAATATCATCACACATCCAAAAGCGTTTTACATTAAAATTTTTCTTTAAATATTTTATCTGCGCAATAATATATTTTGGTGAATGAGAATTATACCTATTTCCATAAATTGGTTTTGCGCACCAATTGCATTTAAAAGGGCAACCTCTTGTTGTAGCAAGATTTAATGTAAACTCTTGTTTTCCTGAGCTCCATATTTTTTTGTATTGATTTACATCTATTAAATCCCAAGCGGGTTGTGGTAATTCATCTAAATTTTTGAGTACTACTCGTGGTTTATTTTTTATAATATTATCTTCCTTTTTATAAATTATTCCATCTATTTCTGATAAATCAGTGTTTTTTTGAATTGCAGAAATTGTTTCTAATAAAGTAATTTCACCTTCTCCCTTAATCACAATATTTGCTCCTTCCTCTAAATACTTTTCATAATGATCTGTAGCATCAGAACTAGAACAGATAACAGGAATGCCTAAAGATTTTGCAATTTGAATCATTTTAAATGCGGCTCTTCTCATATTTGTAAGACACATTTTTGTGAGGTAGTTGAAACCATCATCATAAATCACAAAAAAAGATGGATTTTTAGTCTCTAAAAACGATTTTAAGCCGAGAACATTATCCACAAAATTAGTGTCAAAAAGTGAAACTTCAAATCCATTATTTCTTAGATTGGAAGCAGCATAAATAGTTCCTAAAGGAGGAAAAGGAGTTTTATTCTTCCATTGTTTTTCATCAAACTTATAGAAATAAGCATTTGAAAAAACGATACGATTATGCAATTTCTTTTGCGATATTAATTCCATATTTTGTTTCAAAGAAATTGTATCGTTCATTAATTTTAGTAATTACTTGTTGTTGATAATTATCTGGATGATGTTTAGAAATTTCTTCTTTGGATTTATAAGGATTGTTTTGCTTTTTTATGTATCTATGTTTCCAACGTCTGCTAATATATTTCATTAATAGGTAGTTAATTCCTGTTCCTATTGGATTATCAAAAATTAATTCAACTATTTTAGTAAAAATTGGTTTGCTGATATTTTTAGTCCTTTCAGCTCTGTTTTTTAACTCTAAGTTAGGAAAATACTTGTGAACCCAATTGTTTTTTTTATAAAAATCGTTGAATTCTACTTCTCCAAATAAAGGAATAACTGTAACAATTTCTGTAGCAGTAAACTTATTTTTTTCTTCAATTTCTAGAGTGTCTGTGCTTACAAAATAATTTACACAAAATTCTTTGTACGAGTTGTTTAAAAATAAACGTTTGTAAATTGCTAAAAATAATCTAGCTATCCAAACACGTTTTGGTTTTGTTATTACAAAAAAATCAAAGTCACTCTTTTTATCAAAATATCCTTTAGATAAAGAACCAGAAATTGCAACACCTTTTATAAATGGAAATTTAGATATAAATTTAGCCACTTTTTCGGCTTTTGGCATAATGGCATCAGCTTCTTTTTTGCCTTTAATTCTTTTATTGATATGGTTAATGTTATTTTCTAGAAGTAAAAAGCTATCAACTCTATTAATTATGCCTTTATTAAGAAGTACGTCTATGTCTTTAGTAACTTCCTTTATATCATTTGTTTCCGAAAACAAGAAAACTTCTTCATCCGTTAAGGGATGATTGAATAATGAAAAATAAATAAGTGGTTTTAAGGCAATCATAGTTGCAATTAATTATCTAATATTTATATAGCTAATTTATACATTTATTTATGTAAGCAATATACAAATTGTATTAAAAGGAAAAATTTAGGTTGATAAGGAAAAATGCGGGGTTAAATTTTCTTTGGATTTTTGTTGATTCCCGAAAATTTGAGGTTAAATTAAAAAACCCAAAACGTAATCGTTTTGGGTTTTGAATAATTATTAACAAAAATTACTTGTTTATTTTTTTTGTTTTGCTTGCTGTTCTTGTGCTTGTTTCATTGCTGTATCAATTCTTTGACGAAATTTACTTTTTGCTTTTTCAGGGCGTTTTTTATTTTCTTCTATTTGAGCATGAATTTTATCTTCGTCAATTACATAATTCTTAATTACCAACATAATAGTTATGGTTAGTAAGTTAGAAACAAAGTAATATAAACTTAATCCACTTGCATATCTATTAAAGAACACCAACATCATAATAGGAGAGAAGTAAATCATATACTTCATCATTTTACCCATATCTGGCATACCTTCTTGAGGAGGTGCTTGCATATTTGCTTGCTGACTTTGGTTCATTTTCATATAAAAGAAAATAGCAATAGAAGCCAAAATTGGAAATAAACTTATGTGGTCTCCGTAGAAAGGTATTTCAAATGGTAATTTGTAAATAATATCATAAGAAGATAAATCTGGTGCCCATAAAAAGCCTTCTTGTCTTAATGATAAATTAGTTGGAAAAAACTTAAACAATGCAAAGAAAACTGGCATTTGTAACAATGCAGGTATACAACCGGACATCATGCTTACTCCTGCTTTTCTTTGAATAGCCATGGTTTCTTGTTGACGCTTCATTGCGTTTTCTTTACCGGGATATTTTTCGTTTAATGCAGTTAATTCTGGACGAATTACTTTCATTTTTGCACTGGATACGTACGATTTGTAAACTAAAGGAGACATTATTATTCTAACAACAATTGTCATTAAAATGATAATTAAACCATAATTAGATAAAAATCCTTTTAGTAAATTAAATACAGGATAAAAAATAGTTCTATTTAAGAAACCAAAAATTCCCCAGCCTAAATCTGCTGTTTGATCTAAATCAGTTCCATCATACCTATCTTGGCTTAATAGATTATAGTCACTTGGTCCATAGAACCATTTCATATTGTAATTTAATTCGCCTCCCGCTAAAACTAGCGGTGTTTTAAGCTCAAATCTTTTGGTAAAAACAGTATCAATATTTTCATCCTCTACTAAATCTGTAGAACTAACAGTTGCATTATTAAATGGTGTATCAGTTAATAGATTACTAGTAAAAAAGTGTTGTTTGTAAGCTACCCAATCTACATCATTTACAACATCAGATTTACCGGCATTTAAATAATCTACCTCGTCATCTGCTTTATAATAATAGTAGGAATACATTGTGTTTTCTGTGTATAAACTCTTTTCATGTCTGTAACCATCTAGAGACCAATCTAAATTAATTGGATTAGAAGAATTAATTACATTACTCAAGCCTTGAGAGCGAACAGAAAAATCAACCATATATTCGTTTGGCTTCATCTCATATCTATATTCTAAAAACTGAGTATCAGAAACTTTTAGTTTCATAGAAAGAACATCATTTTGTCCGTTTTTAGATTTTTTAGCTTCAAAAAATAAATCTTTAGTATTTAAGATTCTATTATCAGTAGTTCCAAAATTGATATTGAAAGATGAGTTATTGTCTTTAATCATATATAATGGCAGAGAATCATGAGTTTTAAAGTTCTTTAATAAAGCCACTTTAATTTGACCACCCTTATTATCAATAGACAACTTTACCAATTCATTTTCAATCACAGAAATACCTTCAGAACCATTAATTGCGCTTTGAGCAAAAGCACCTAATTTATTAGTTAAAGCTATATTTTTTACAGAATCGTTTTCAAATGTTGGTTTTTTAACAACAGTAATAGTTTCGCTATTATTGCTTGTACTTTCAACTTGTTCTGTAGTGTTTTGTTCAGGTTCTATTTCTGGTTTATTGGTTTGAAAATACCATAACATAATTCCTGCAAGCAGAATCATTCCAATAAAAGAATTGTAATCGAATTTTTTTTGTTCCATTGTATAAATTAAATGTCAATTTGTCATTATCACAAGAATTATTCTTGGTTAAAACGCGACAAATGTAGTTAAAAAGGAGTTTTTATAATGAATTTACTCCATTAAATTTCTTGAACTCTAATAGCTCAATTTGTATTCCATTTTTTTCTAAACTTCGTTATCATCTCAATTTAAGCACAAACAAAAGTTTTAAAACTTAAATTATACTCAAAGAGATTATTTAATTTTTGAATATTTTAAAGCAGCTTTAATAAAATTTACAAATAAAGGATGAGGATTTAAAACTGTACTTTTATATTCAGGGTGATATTGAACTCCAACAAACCATGGGTGATTTGGTATTTCTACAACTTCAACCAATCCTGTTCTTGGATTAATTCCTGTTGCTTTCATTCCTTTTAATTCAATTTGATCTTTATAATCACTATTAAATTCATAACGATGTCTATGACGTTCGCTAATTAATTGAGTTTTGTATGCATCGTAAATTTTAGAATTTTCAGATAGTTTACAGTTCCAAGCACCTAAACGCATTGTACCTCCTTTTTCTGTTACCTCCTTTTGACTTTCCATAATCGTAATCACGGGATTTTTACAGTCTTTTTTCATTTCTGTTGAAAAAGCATCTATCAAACCTAAAACATTTTTAGAGTATTCTATAACTGCCATTTGCATTCCTAAACAAATTCCGAAAAACGGAATGTCATTTTCTCTTGCATATTGTACTGCTTTTATTTTTCCATCAATTCCTCTATCACCAAAACCAGGCGCAACTAGAATTCCATCAACTCCTTTTAATTTTTTCTCATAATTTGAAGGAGTTAAACTTTCCGAATGCACCCAACGTACCTTAACTTTTGTTTCATTGGATGAACCTGCATGAATAAAAGCTTCTGTAATTGATTTATAAGAATCTTGTAACTCAATATATTTACCAATTAAAGCTATTTCTACCGTTGATTTTGGGTTTTTATGCTTTCTTAAAAATTCATTCCAAACCTTTAATTCAGGTTTTTTATCAGATGATAATTGTAACTTATTTAAAACTACTTCATCCAAACCTTCTTCTAACATTAGATTAGGAACATCATATATAGTTTCTGCATCTATAGATTGAATAACATCCTCTTTTTTCACATTACAAAATAATGCTAATTTACGTTTAATGTCGTCAGAAATTTGATGCTCTGTTCTGCAGACTAAAATATCTGGGCTAACACCACTTTGCATTAACATTTTAACAGAGTGTTGAGTAGGTTTCGTTTTCAATTCGCCAGCAGCAGCTAAATAGGGAACTAAGGTTAAATGAATCACTATTGCGTTTTCTTGCCCTTTTTGCCAAAGCATTTGTCTAACAGACTCAACATAAGGCAAAGATTCTATATCGCCAACAGTTCCACCGATTTCAGTAATTACAATATCGTAATCTCCAGTTTCTCCTAAAAGTTGAATTCTGTGTTTAATTTCATCAGTGATATGTGGTATTACTTGTACCGTTTTTCCTAAAAATTCACCTTTTCTTTCTTTATCAATTACAGATTGATAAATTCTACCAGTGGTAACATTATTCGCTTGAGAAGTAGGAATGTTCAAATAACGTTCATAATGCCCTAAATCTAAATCTGTTTCTGCGCCATCGTCAGTTACATAACATTCTCCATGTTCATAAGGATTTAATGTCCCTGGATCTATATTAATATATGGGTCTAATTTTTGAATGGTTACTGAAAAGCCTCTTTCTTGAAGTAGTTTTGCCAAAGATGCGGCAATAATTCCCTTTCCAAGTGATGATGTTACGCCTCCTGTTACAAAAACATATTTTGTGCTATGCATGGTTCTTTTAGGTTTGGGCAAAAGTAGTAACTCTAGTTTTTATCACAAATAAAAATGATAAAAACATTCAGATAAAATAAGGTTGGTGCCTTAACAAAAATATTTTTATTTTTTTTAATATTGTATTTGTCAAATATAAAAACAGTTGTATATTTGCAAACGCTTTAAAAGAACAAAAATTCTTAGAGAAATTTAAAATAATAAAGAAGATTTTTAAAAATACATATAATGCCAAAAAGAACGTACCAACCATCAAAAAGAAAGAGAAGAAACAAGCACGGTTTCATGGAAAGAATGGCTTCTGCTAATGGTAGAAAAGTATTGGCTCGTAGAAGAGCAAAAGGAAGAAAGAAAATTTCTGTTTCATCTGAAACTAGACATAAAAAATAAAATGATTAACAATTGTTAATATATAAGGTGTTACTTTTTTAAGTAACACCTTTTTTTATACCTAAGCACTAACTATTTTTGTAATACTAAACAATACAACCACTTATAATGCCAAAAAGAAAAGACCTCAAATCAGTTTTAATTATCGGATCTGGACCTATTGTTATTGGACAAGCTTGTGAATTTGACTATTCTGGATCTCAGTCTTTACGTTCTTTAAGAGAAGATGGTATCGAAACAATCTTAATAAATTCGAATCCAGCAACAATAATGACAGATCCATCTATGGCAGATCATGTCTATTTATTGCCTTTAACCACCAAGTCTATCATTCAAATCTTAAAAGAACACTCACAAATTGATGCGGTTTTACCAACAATGGGTGGTCAAACAGCATTAAATTTATGTATTGAAGCAGATGATAAAGGAATTTGGAAAGATTTTGATGTAAAAATGATTGGTGTTGATATCAATGCAATTAATGTTACAGAAGATAGAGAACAGTTTAGAGAATTGATGTTGAAAATTGGAGTGCCAATGGCGCCTCAAGCCACTGCAACATCATTTTTAAAAGGAAAAGAAATTGCACAAGAATTTGGTTTTCCTTTAGTGATTCGTTCTTCTTATACTTTAGGTGGTGCAGGAGCATCAATTGTTTATGACCCTCAAGATTTTGATGATTTATTAAGAAGAGGTTTAGAAGCGTCACCAATTCATGAGGTAATGATTGATAAAGCCATGATGGGCTGGAAAGAGTATGAATTAGAGCTATTGAGAGATAAGAATGACAACGTTGTGATTATATGTTCTATAGAAAATATGGATCCAATGGGTATTCACACAGGAGATTCAATCACGGTGGCACCAGCAATGACATTGTCTGACAAAACATATCAAAAAATGCGTGATATGGCAATTCATATGATGCGTTCTATTGGAGATTTTGAGGGAGGTTGTAACGTGCAATTCGCAGTTTCACCTGATGAAAAAGAAGATATTATTGCTATTGAAATTAATCCTCGTGTATCAAGATCTTCGGCTTTAGCTAGTAAAGCCACTGGTTATCCTATTGCAAAAGTAGCTACAAAACTTGCAATTGGTTATTCTTTAGATGAATTAGAAAATCAAATTACAAAATCCACATCAGCTTTATTTGAGCCAACTTTAGACTATGTTATCGTAAAAATTCCACGTTGGAATTTTGACAAATTTGAAGGATCAGACAGAACTTTAGGTTTACAAATGAAAGCAGTTGGAGAAGTAATGGGGATTGGACGTTCTTTTCAAGAAGCATTGCATAAAGCTACGCAATCTTTAGAAATTAAAAGAAATGGATTGGGAGCAGATGGAAAAGGCTACACAGATTATAATCAAATTATAGATAAACTAACCAATGCAAGTTGGGATCGTGTTTTTGCAATTTATGACGCAATTGCAATGGGAATTCCGCTTAGTAAAATTTATGATATCACAAAAATAGATATGTGGTATTTAAAGCAATATGAAGAACTATTTCAATTAGAGAAAGAAATTTCTACTTATAAAATTGATACAATTGAAAGAGATTTATTGTTAGAGGCTAAACAGAAGGGATATGGTGATCGTCAAATTGCACATATGTTAGGATGTTTAGAAAGTGAGGTTTATAACAAGAGAGAAGAGCTTAAAGTTCAAAGGGTTTATAAGTTAGTAGATACATGCGCAGCTGAATTTAAAGCGAAAACCCCTTATTATTATTCAACTTTTGAAAGTGAAATTGAAACTACAGCCGGAGAAAGAGTGGTTGCAAACGAAAGTATTGTAACTGATAAAAAGAAAATTGTTGTTTTAGGTTCAGGACCAAATAGAATTGGTCAAGGAATTGAGTTTGATTACTGTTGTGTGCATGGAGTTTTGGCAGCTGCAGAATGTGGTTATGAAACAATTATGATTAACTGTAATCCAGAAACAGTTTCTACAGATTTTGATACAGCTGATAAATTATATTTTGAACCCGTTTTTTGGGAACATATTTATGATATTATACGTCACGAAAAACCAGAAGGTGTTATTGTACAATTAGGAGGGCAAACGGCATTAAAATTAGCTGAAAAGTTAACTAAATACGGCATTAAAATTATTGGAACTTCTTTTGAAGCTCTTGATATAGCTGAAGATAGAGGAAGGTTTTCTACTTTATTAAAGGACAATAAAATTCCTTATCCAGAGTTTGGAGTTGCAGAAACTGCAGACGAAGCTTTGTCTTTGGCAGATGAATTACATTTTCCAATTTTGGTAAGACCTTCTTATGTTTTAGGAGGACAAGGGATGAAAATTGTTATTAATAAAGAAGAATTAGTAGAGCACGTTGTGGATTTATTGCATAAAATTCCAAATAATAAATTGTTATTAGATCATTATTTAGATGGTGCTATAGAGGCAGAAGCTGATGCTATTTGTGATGCTGATGGAAATGTTTATATCATTGGAATCATGGAGCACATAGAGCCTTGTGGAATCCACTCAGGAGATTCTAATGCAACTCTACCCGCTTTTAATTTAGGAGATTTGGTAATGCAGCAAATTATTGATCATACTAATGTAATTGCAACAGAATTAAAGACTGTAGGTTTAATTAATGTGCAATTTGCAATTAAAGATGATACTGTGTTTATTATAGAAGCTAATCCAAGAGCTTCTAGAACAGTTCCTTTTATAGCGAAAGCATATAAAGAGCCTTATGTAAATTATGCAACAAAGGTAATGTTAGGAGAAAAGAAGGTAACAGATTTTAATTTTAATCCTCAATTAGAAGGTTATGCAATTAAGCAACCTGTTTTCTCTTTTAATAAATTTCCAAACGTAGACAAGCGTTTAGGTCCTGAAATGAAATCTACTGGTGAGAGCATTTTATTTATAGATAGTTTAAAAGATGATGATTTTTACGACTTATACTCGCGTAGAAAAATGTATCTAAGTAAATAAAATTGTTGAATAAAATATAAAAGCATCTCTAAAAGAGATGCTTTTATATTTTTAGTCTTTGCTGTAAAGCTAAATATGGTAATCTGCCATTTTTATGGTTTAAAAAAATAATTGTAACATTTAGCTGAATTCCTCTATAGTTTGAAGTAGAATTTCACAGCCTTCAATCAACTCCTTGTCAGAAATTGTTAAAGGAGGCGTAATACGTATGGCCTTGCTTTCAAACAATAAGAAAAATAAGATTAAACCTTTGTCTAGGCATTTTAAAATTACTTTTTCAGCCAATTCACTTGTTTCAACAATGATTGCAAGCATTAGTCCTTTTCCTCTAATTTCAAGAATATTAGAATGTTTTAAATGGTTTCTAATAATTTGTTCTTTTCGTAAACTTTCTCCAATTAATTTTTGTTCACTAATTTCTTTTAATGTGGCGTTTGCAGCTGCAGCAATTACTGGATGACCTGCAAACGTTGAAATATGCCCTAATTTAGGATTGTCTTTTAATAAACTCATATGATTATAAGAGGCAATAAAAGCGCCTATTGGCATTCCTCCTCCTAGACCTTTTCCAGTAATAATAATATCTGGAATAACATTATAATTTTCAAAACCCCAAAATTTTCCAGTTCTACCAATTCCTGTTTGTATTTCATCTAAAATCAATAGAGCTCCAACTTCCTGGCAACGCTCTTTAACTTTGGATAAATAATTTTTTTTAGGCTCAATAAACCCAGCTCCACCTTGAATGGTTTCTAAGATTACAGCAGCTGTTTTTTCTGTTATCTGTTGTAAACAAAATTTACAGTTGAAAGTAATAAATTTATTTCCGGGAATTAAAGGTCTAAAAGCAGCATTTTGTTTATCAACTCCAGAAACACTCATGGATCCTTGTGTATTGCCATGATAAGAGTTTTTAGCAGCAATAATTTCTGATCTTCCTGTAACCCGCTTAGCTAGTTTTAATGCACCTTCTGTAGCTTCTGTGCCAGAGTTTGTGATATAAATAGTTTGTAATTCTTTAGGTGAGTTGTTTGCTAATCGTTTGCATAAATCCACTTGTGGTTTTTGAATAAATTCTCCATAAACCATTACATGGGTATAATTATCAACTTGTTTTTTAATGGCTTCTGAAACCTTTTGATGATTGTGCCCCAAACTATTTGCTGAAACTCCAGCAACAAAGTCCAAGTACTTTTTGCCAGAAATATCATAAATGTAAGAGCCTTTTGCTTTTGCAATCTCAATAGCTAATGGGTGAGGAGTTGTTTGTGCTTGATATTTAAAAAAATCAGACTTCAAACTATGATTTTTTAGATGATAATAAAGGTTTCTTTTTACTATCTAATAGGGCTGCTGGTTTGCTTAATTCCTCCTTTTTTTTAGGTGATTTTTTATTTTTATCTTTTACGAAAATATCGTCTTTTTTCTTTGGTTGTTCATTTCCTCTCCAAATGAAACCTTTTAATCGTCTATCTTCAGAGGGAAACATAGATGGAGGGTAGCTATTACCATCTGAACTTTTTAAGTATTTTATAGATTCTATTTGGCCAGCTTCT
>Ga0206127_1001745_pt1 | contig 22921 bp, 21 predicted proteins | sample Helgoland_Spring_6_FD_148646 | JGI IMG/M metagenome (GOLD analysis project Ga0206127, IMG submission 148646) | Pelagic subsurface seawater microbial communities from Kabeltonne, Helgoland, North Sea - Helgoland_Spring_Bloom_20160419_1 | ecosystem: Environmental > Aquatic > Marine > Epipelagic ...
CTTGCAGACAAGCCAGTTCTTAACGCGGGCGCAACGAACTCGGGAATGTAGGTAAGAAGCGCAATATAGAGGCCGGTGTAAAACACAAAACCCAACGCAGCAGCACTGAGCCAAGGCGACTTATAAATCTTCAAATGCAATTGTAAGAGGCTCGGAAGATCAAAATTGGCGTGTTCTAAATCAAAGTTGGTTTGCGTTTTAGCAATTGGCAGCGCCTGAGAAAGTAATGCTCCAAGCACCAACATGTAAAAAGCGTGCCCTATGAACAGGCTTTGCAGGCCAAAATGGCCAATGACCCAAGGCGCAATCAACGCCACCAGCATGTATGAGAGGCCAAAAAAACTACTCCAAAGCGTCATGATGCCTGGACGCGTGCGCGAAGAGCTATGCCGCGCCATAAGTATGGGCCCCGCGATAACAATAAAAAGGTGGCTGGCCCCCTCCAAAACCCGCAAAATGATCATTGCCGAATACGGAATCGAAAAGGATTGTAGCGCTGACAAAATCGCTGCAGAAAACATCCCCAATATGAACATTCTCTTGATGCCTAATCTCGGACTTAAGATCCCTCCGACAACTCCGAAAAGAAGTCCGACAAAACCCACGCAAGAAATCAAAAACCCTAACGCGACCTCGCTGACCGCATAGATGTCTCGAAATGCATCAAGCGTTACAGCGATTTTGCCAAATTGCGCTGCGGCTCCTAGACCAGCGGCCCAGACCAGCAAAACGATGAGCCAATCGGTGCGGTCTTCAGGCTTTGACAGAGACCGTGAGCCAGCAGAAGTTTCAGATTTTTTGTGCAAGCGCCCAAGCCGTAATCGGGAACACGGGATCGTTCGTCAACTCATCTGTTTCAGGCTCATGTTCAGGTGGCCAGACCTCTTCAAGGTTTCGCAGAGCAGCGGCGCGATTACCCCATTGGCCCGTGCGAATACCTGTTTCGTCAAACCCACATTCAACCAAAAGATTCTTCAAACCACGCGCGGACCAACGCGAATTATCCTGCGGTGCCGCATGAAAAGGAATAAAAAACGGGGTCGCTAGATAAAAATAAGAACCTCTTTTCATCATCTTACGGACATTTTTTGTTGCTGCATAAGGACGATCCAGATGTTCCCAAACCTGATCCGCAATGATCAAATCAAATTTACGCGGGCGTCCATCCTCACCTTCAAAGAGTCCTTTGCAGATATCATATTTTGGAAACCGAAACTGCTCATAAGACCCAAAGTTGAAATACTTCCCCCACTGGCCCGAAATCTCAGCAACAGACATACCGCTCAAAGGCAGTTCCTTCAGCCAAGAACGGCTGATGCGGCGCATCTCGATGCGGTTCAAAGAGGGCATGTTAAATCCTTAAAAGTGGATCGCACGATCATAGGCGTCGAGGACACTTTCATGCATCATTTCGGACAACGTCGGATGCGGGAATACGGTGTGCATCAGATCCTCTTCTGTCGTCTCTAATTGACGTCCAATTACATACCCTTGGATCATTTCAGTCACTTCAGCGCCGATCATATGCGCGCCCAGAAGTTCACCGGTCTCGGCGTCAAAAATCGTTTTAACCAAGCCTTCGGCCTCGCCAAGTGCAATGGCTTTGCCATTTCCCATAAACGGGAAGCGGCCCACTTTGATGTCATGCCCAGCCTCTTTTGCAGCGGCTTCCGTCATGCCGACACTCGCAACTTGCGGATGACAATACGTGCAGCCCGCGATGGACCCCGGCTTTATCGGATGCACGGTTTTGCCTGCAATGAGTTCAGCAACAAGCACCCCTTCATGCGAGGCTTTGTGAGCAAGCCAAGGTGCGCCAGCAATATCGCCAATCGCATAAAGTCCTTCGACCCCTGTGCGGCAATATTCGTCGGTCAAAACATGCGTGCGATCAACGGTGACGCCAGCCGCCTCAAGCCCCAAGTCTTCGACATTTCCAACGATGCCAACAGCAGAGATAACGGTGTCGAACTCTTCCTTAACAGTTTTCCCACCCGTCTCGATATGCGCCGTAACTTTGCCCTTGCCGCGATCTAGCTGTTTCACCATCGACTTTTCGCGGATCTTCATCCCTTGCGCAGTAAAACTTTTCTTCGCAAATGCACTGATTTCAGCGTCCTCAACAGGTAAAACGCGATCCATGACTTCGACGACAGTCGTGTCTGAACCGAGCGTGTTATAAAAACTCGCGAACTCGATCCCGATTGCGCCAGAACCGATCACCAGCAACTTTTTAGGCATACGCGGCGGTGTCAGCGCGTCTTTGTAGGTCCAAACCAAATCGCCATCGCCTTCGAGACCTGGCAATTCGCGCGCACGCGCACCAGTGGCGAGAATGATATGTTTGGAGCTAAGCGTTTGCTCGCCTTTGTCGCCTTTTACAGCGACACTGCCCTTACCGGCCAAACGGGCTTGCCCCATCACGACGGTGATCTTGTTCTTTTTCATAAGATGAGAGATTCCGGAAGACAGCTGGCCCGCAACTTTGCGCGAGCGCTTCACAACAGCCTCCAAATCATAATCGATGCCTGTCGCGCTTAGTCCAAATTCCTTTGCGCGATGCATGAGGTGGAAGACCTCCGCAGAGCGCAACATGGCTTTGGTTGGAATACAGCCCCAGTTCAAACAAATGCCACCCATGTGCTCGCGCTCGATAATCGCAACGCTCAGGCCCAATTGTGCGCCGCGAATGGCTGCAACATAGCCCCCCGGTCCTGCTCCAATCACGATCATGTCGTATGAATCTTGGGCCATGGATAGCTCTCCTGTTTTTAAGTGCTCAAAGACAGGCTAACCAGCGCGCGCGCAAAAGAAAAGGGCAGCCAAGCAGCCACCCTTAACGAATTCGCCTTAAACGACTTTATGCAGTGACAAGCTGCTGATCACGCACAGTCGAGCCATATCCACCAGCCTGAATATAGTCTTTTTCAATCTGCGTGTAGCGACGTGAAAGCGCGTCGTTTCGATAAGGAAAGCGACCAAACTTGCGGATCACTTCACGGTGCGCTTTAGCGTGAAGCAAATTGCTGTCACCCGAGTTTGGCATACGTTCTTTCATCAGACGGATGCAGCGCTCTTGGTCACATAGGCTTTCGGAATGCATCAAGGGCATGTAGAAAAACTGACGCGCAGGTTCATCAATGCGCAGATCCCATTGCCGATCAATTGCGATTTTGGAGGCCGTAAGCGCGACACGATCAGACGCGAATGCCTTGCCAGTGCCGCGAAACATATTTCGTGAAAACTGATCGGTCAGAACGATATAAGCCAAAGCCCCACTTGGGTAGGTTAGCCAAAGCCCAAACTTGCCATCCATCGCAGCTTGCCACGTGTCGCCAAAGCGTTCTCGTATCTCTTGATCAAGGCTGTCATCTGCCTTGTACCAATCTTCAGGGCTCTTCTCGTCAAGCCAGAAGCTCAAAACCTCATCAGGGGCCGCGATCATGTTAGTTCTCCCATTTGGGCGTGGACGCTTTAGAAACGTTACAATCAGGTTAATCTCTGAATCTAGTAACAAAATAGGTCATTTACGACATAATTAGGGGGAAATTTCTTCCATCTGCTCCTCAATTGCGTTTTCGATCGCAATTTCTTGCGCAACCTCAACGAAGACCGGAGAAGACGACGGCATAATTGCCTGAAAACCTGCGGTGTCATCGACAGAGGGCGACGCACGCTGTGTCATACGGAAAGCCGCGTAGACTGCGATGGCGATCATGAGAGCCCCGATCAACCCAAAGAAAGCAACAGGCCCAACAGTCGTCATCAGCCAACCCGTAACAATAGGGCCAGAAATCGCACCGAGCCCACTGACGAAAACCATGCCACCAGAGGCGGCAGCCATGTCTTCATGCTCAAGAAAGTCGTTGGTGTACGCGAGAAACAGCGAATAGAGCGGGTTAGATGTGCCCCCAATGACAAAAGCTGCAGCCAATAAGATAATGATGTCTTCCCCCCAAATGACTGCAACAATTGAGGCAACGCCCCCCAAAGCCGCGGTCAAAAGGATTAAGAAACGGCGATCCATCCGGTCCGAGATATAGCCCAAAGGATATTGCATAATCAAAGCGCCGACATAGAACGCCGACACAAAAAGCGAGATTTGCGCGATGCTAAGCCCTGCTTTACCGCCATAAACCGCAGCCATGCCGAACTGCGCCGAAAACACGCCACCGAGCAGGAACATGCCAACCACGCCAAGCGGGGACACTTCGTAGAGCTTTTTAAGCGACATAGGCTTGGTCGTATCGAATGCAGGAGTCGGCGTGATCGATAGCAAAATAGGAGCAAACGCGACGGAGACCAAAACCGAAGGGATAATGAACAATATGTAGCCAGAAGGATCGCCAAGCAGCAACACACCTTGCGCCGCAACGATACCGATCATCTGAACAATCATATAGAGCGACAAAGTCTGCCCGCGGTTTTCATTTGTCGCAGAGTTATTCAGCCAGCTCTCTGCGGTCACATAAACAGCCGAGAAACAAAAACCGATAATGACACGACCAACCATCCACGCTTCTGCATTTGCAAGTGCAGGATAAAGGATCAGAACGGCCGAAATGAGCGAGCCAAGCGCCGCAAAGACCCGCACATGCCCGACGCGACGGATCATTTCAGGGGCAGCATGCGACCCCCCTAGAAAGCCGACGAAATAGGCAGACATGACGAGCGACATCTCGAAGGTCGAAAATCCCTCTATCTCACCGCGCACACCCAAAAGCGTGCCTTGCAAGCCATTGCCAAGCATCAAGAGCATCATACCGAGCAAAAGTGCCCATGAATTTTGAAGAACTGAAAACACCGCACGCCCCGCATGACAGAATGATTAAGATTCGAGCGCTATACCTGTTCGCTCTAAACAACTGGTTTACACGCGACACACTATGTCGCTGCGGCGAACTATTTCGAGGGCACCAAGAGCGAGCTGTCACCATAAGAAAAGAAGCGGTAATTCTCTGCGATGGCGTGCGCATAGATCTCATCCATGCGCGCTTTGCCCATCAAAGCAGCGACCAGCATCATCAACGTGCTCTTGGGTAGATGAAAGTTCGTCATCAGCGCATCAGCAACGTTAAATTTGAAACCGGGGTAGATGAAAATATCGGTTTCCCCTTCCCACGGCGCAATTTCACCGCTTGCGGCAGCGGCGCTTTCGATCAAGCGCAGCGCAGTTGTGCCAACTGGGATGACACGACGCCCTTCCTTTTTTGCTCGCAAGATCTGATCTGCGGCGGTCGCGCTGACCTGTCCCCATTCCGCATGCATCTTGTGGGTTGTCACATCATCGACCTTTACAGGCAGAAACGTCCCTGCCCCGACATGCAGCGTGACATGCGCAAATTCAACGCCGCGCCCGCGCAGGTTTTCAAGCAAGTCCTCATCGAAATGGAGCGACGCCGTTGGCGCCGCGACCGCGCCGGAATGCTCTGCAAACACTGTTTGGTAATCGTCTTTGTCCTGCTCATCTGCCGCGCGTTTGGCCGCGATATATGGCGGCAAAGGCATTGCGCCCGCATCCGCCAAAGCCGCGTCGAAATCATCCCCTTGAAGGTTGAACTTTAGCACACCTTGACCGACTTCTTTGCCTGTCAATGTCGCACTCAGCACATCGGAAAAGACGATGACTTCCCCCTCTTTCACCTTGCGCAGCGGCTTGATCAGCGCGCGCCAGCTGCCTTGGTCCGCGCTTGGCTCTAACAACGTCACTTCAATCTTTGCTTCGCCCGATCCATGTTCGCTTTCGCGGCGGCGTAGACCGAACAGACGCGCGGGTATGACTTTAGTATTGTTCAAAACCAGCACATCACCGGGCAGAAATATCTCTGGCAAATCATAGACATGCCAATCTTGGATACTTCCAGCCTGCGCCAGTAACAAACGCGCGGAGGAACGCGGGGAAACAGGTCGTGTTGCAATCAAACGATCCGGCAGATCAAAATCAAAGTCACTTAATTTCATTGGTCTTTACTGGCTCAACTTAGGAGGAGGACGGCGGAATATTTCACGAAACATTCCTGGGGTGAACAGGCTAAGCGGATTTACATCAAATTTGGGCGCACTCGCAGGTCCGCGCGCGTTGAAGTTGAAGCCAATAAGCCCCTCACCCCGTCGGGTAAAGATCGAACCGATCCCATTGATTACGAAAAACGGTGAGACGACACCCTGCATATCTAGCTGTTTGTTTGCGACGTCATAATATCCATCAACCGAAAAGCCGAGCGAGGGCCCAATCGCGTTTCCTTCGGACACCACAATCGTTTTGGGTGTGATCCTGAATGTGCTGTTCACATCCGTAAACACAAGGCCGCGCCCATCGAGTTGCTCGAGCAGTCCAATCCCGCTGGCCGCACTCAAAAGTGCCAAAGCAGGCGGCGCATCACGCAAGCGCAGATTTTTAATGTTGAGGTTGCCGTCATATTGGCCCGCCGCCTCTCGCGGAAACAGATTCAGCGTCATCGCGCCCTCGTTGGCATTCTTCAACAAGCCCGCATCGCTCAAGGTCGCCCCTGCATTTGCACTGGTGATCTGCACCGCTGTACGCCCGTTGCGCGGTGTGGTGCGTCCTTCGATCCGCCCTTTGCCATTCAGACGTGCGTTGAAGTTTCCATTCAGGCCACCACTTGATTGAAACTGACCTTCAAAATTGCGCAATGCGATTTCTTTTGTGACCTGCATGCGATCCAGCGACACATTCAAAGGGGTTGCGCCCGCGCTCGCAGCACCCGCGTTTTGAGCAGGTATGCGGCGCAGGTCCAAGAAACCACCATTGAGTGACACCGCCGGCGACGCATTGCGTCCGCGTCCCGTCAGTGTCACGGGGGAGTCGAGCCAATCCCCGACCTGAACACGCCCGAACTGCGCACGCTCTAGAATGCCTGACGCGCTGATCGTGATGGAACCATTCGCCTTCAATCCCGGCGCATCAAAAGCCAAGCTTTCGACCACAGGCGGGCCTGTCTTTTTGCTGCCAAGCACGCCACGTACGTTCAGCGATCCGCGCGCATTGGCAGATTTGCGATAGCCAAGCGGTGCAATCGCCACATTCAGTCCACGCAGATTAGAGCTGAGCGCAAAGCGCGCGGGTCCATCCGCGCGCAGATCAAGCGTCACATCCCCACGGCCTTTTCCCGAGATCGAGCCCGGCGGCAGACCAATATTGAACGTCTCAACAAATTTGTCCGACAACTCCACTTGGCCGCTCAAGCGACTGCCTGCCCTAGCTTTACCAAGCGGCATACGCCACGTGCCTTCCACCGGTATTGCATCAATGCGTCCAGCACCTGTCAGCGTGATTTCATCGGTTTTTGCACGCAGCGCCAAACGCTCAGCAGCAATGAGCCGCCCTGCGACCAAGCGATCGCTTCGCACGTTCGTGATGTCCCCCGCGATGTTGAAATTAATCTCAGACGCTGGGATCTTTTGCTTCAGCGCGAACCCGATGTCGCCGCTCACATTTGCGCGCCCTTCTGCCAGATTTACTGATTGGCCCGCTTTACTCAAAAACGCAAACGGCTCTTGGTCAAGCAAAGACAAGGCCGCCGTCACGCTGCTTTGAGTTGTGAGTTGCACATTTGCCGGCGCGCCGCGAACGCTCACATCCGGAATTTCAAAGACTGTTCCGCTTACGTCGATGCGACCGCCTTCTGGGGGCGTCACATAGCCAGCTTCGGTCGCCGCCAGAAAACGTGCCCCTTCAAGACGCACATATCCACGCGCCTCGTTTATGGGCGGCATCGATTTCATAAAGCGCAGCGAGGCGTCATCATAAGCGAAATCTAAATGCAGATCTGGCGGCGCATCAGGCACAGCACGAAAGGCAAGGCGCGCATTTTTGATGTCACCTTGCAGGATATTCTGCTCGATCCAATCGTGGGTCTTGGGCTTCACACTATCCGGCCAAACCGCCAAGACACGTTTGATATCAAGTGTATCCGCACGCGCATCGAGTGCAACGCGCCAGCCCTCGTCGCCGATATCAGCGCGACCACTTGCAATAAGCGTTTGATCGCCCTCGCGCAAAACCAACTGACCGATATCAAGTCGAAACGGATCAAACACGACCCGCATATCCAGATCCGCTTGTTCCAACGTCACAGGTGTTGCGTAAAGCTGATTGGGATTGGCGCGCACGCTGCTGAGACGAAACTGCCCGAGCAACTCTTCTGGCCAGCCAGCTTCGGCATTTTGGAGGCGCGCAAATCCTTCACCGCGCGCTTCGATCCATGCAGATTTCACAATGACTTCTGAGAATTCCAAAGTGTTCTGGTTCGGATCGAAGGCGAAATAGGCTTGCGCCCCGTCAAACGGGATAGGTTTTGCTTCATCTTCAGGCTGTACGACGCCTTTGCCGATTTGCAGCGTCGCGTTAAGCAACCCCAAGTTGCCCTTGTCATCCACTTGCGTGCGTAGAGAACCCGAAATCGGTGCTCTCAAAGCTTCCATCCAAGCCATCGCACCACTTTGGCTGGCAATATCCTCAGACGGCGCATCCGCCAGCGAAACACCGATCCACGCAGCGGGTGAGCCGATTTCGCTCTCGTAGCTCAACTCTAACGTGGTGGCATAGTCCTGCCCGCCGAGCAGCGCAAAATCAGCACCGATAGAAAGGATCTCGTTTCTGGCTGTGACCCGCATACGCCCGCCATCAACCGTCCAAGCCCGCCCCGCGCGCGCATCTTCATAAAGCACCGTCAGGCTCGTCGCATCCACTTCGCGCAGGTAGCGAAGTTCTGGCGCAACAAGCAACTGATCAAGCCGTTCCACCAACTCGATCAGGCTCGCCCCCTCGCCACTGGCTTGCAGCGCAGAGCCGATAGTCAGATCAAATCCCCCATCACGGTCACGGCGCAACTTCATCAGGGCACCAGAGAGCGAAATTTTCTTTGGCAAAAACTGCCCACGCACTGCGGCGGGAAACGACGCGCGCACACTGAGCTCGCCCAAGGAGGCAAAGGGCAGCCCTGTGTCATCCTTCACCGTCACATTTTGAAAAAATACACGCGGGCTGAGATCAGAGCGTTCAACGCGCAAGGACATTGTGCCGATCCCCACATCGACGCCGGGCAAAGCTTGCGCAATCTTGCGATCAATCTGCTCTTGCAACCAATCAGGAGCTTCAATGTCGCGCCCGACCAGTAGTATAAAGCCTATCGCCAAAGCCACGGCAAAACCGCCAAGCCCCGTCAAAACTGCACGCGTCGCGTACCATCCCCAAGGATGCTTTACGCGCGCACCCGCTTGGGGTGCGTCTGTTGGCGTGTGCGGCGCATCGCTCATATTTGTCGGCTTAGCCCTTTGCGTCAAAGCTGGCGTTCTCTTGATCCGCCTCTTCTAATATGAAACGTAGTGCAAGCAAAACCAAGGAGATGCCACATGATTGATATCGGTGATAAAGCGCCTGACTTTAACCTGCCAGCAAGCGGCGAAACCGCCCAATTGAGCCTTGCGGATGCAAAGGGCCCTTTGGTGCTCTTCTTTTACCCACGCGACGACACCCCCGGCTGCACAAAAGAAGCGATTGCCTTCACAGGTATGGAAGCTGATTTTGCAGCTCTTGGCGTCACGATTTGGGGAATTTCCGCAGATAGCGTTGCCAGCCACGAGAAGTTCGCGGCGAAACACGCACTCTCCATGCCACTACTCTCTGATGAAGATAATGCAGTGTGCGAAGCATTTGGCGTTTGGAAAGAAAAGAACATGTACGGCAAAAAGTTCTTCGGAATTGAGCGTGCAACGTTTTTGATCAATGCAGATGGCACAATCGCGCAGGCGTGGCGCAAAGTGAAAGTCCCGGGCCACGCAGAAGCAGTGCTTGAAGCCGCAAAAGCGCTTAGCGCATGAAACCTTTGGCGCAGATGGCCTTGGATGTGTTGCAAACCGCAGATGGGCGCGAAAAAACCGCGCTTTCACATAAATACGCGGCTGAGTGGCGCGCAGCGCGCAAAAACGGCGATGCCGTCGAGATTGGCAGCGCCAACCCACCAATGCACCCTGCCCGACCGTCTGCGCCTGAACTGCTGTCGCCGCGTGATGTGCCACGACGCAAGCCCGGCTCCCCTGAGGGGCGCATCGCTTTGCTACATGCGGTCGCACATATCGAACTCAACGCAGTCGATTTGCACTGGGACATCATCGCGCGCTTTTGCCATATTCCTCTGCCCACGGGATTTTTTGACGACTGGGTCAGCGCGGCAGATGACGAATCCAAACATTTCAATCTGATGTGCGACTGCCTTGAAGAATTGGGCAGTTTTTACGGCGCCTTGCCTGCACATGCTGGCATGTGGCGTGCCGCAGAAGACACCGCAGAGGATTTCATGGGGCGTTTGGCTGTCGTTCCGATGGTGTTAGAAGCGCGCGGACTTGATGTGACACCGGGCATGATCAAAGTATTTCAAAACGCCAAAGCAAAAAGCGCCGTTGCCGCGCTAGAAACCATCTACGCCGAAGAAGTCAGTCACGTGGCATACGGCTCAAAGTGGTTCAATTTTATGTGTGGGCGTGAAAACACCGACCCGAAAGAAGTGTTCCACACACTCGTGCGTAAATATATCCACAGCACCTTGAAGCCACCGTTCAACGAAGAAAAGCGCGCGGATGCGGGAATTCCTCCTGACTTTTACTGGCCTCTGACCGAAGACTTACCAACCAAAGATCATGCTTGACCTAGAGATCAAGTCATTGAGTTCGGCGATTTATTGCCACAATTTACCTCTAAAACGTGCCACAGTCGCACAGTAGCTTTCAAATAACTTGCGCCATTGGACCCTGCTGGCTATTCAGGCAACCAAGGTGCCGTGGGACTTTCACTCAAGTCCCGAAATGAGCGCTATATGTTGGGCTGGGACGAAAAGGGATGCTGGTTTGCGAAAACGGCTTTCGATGAAAATTAATATGCTCTTGGAGCGTCACTTCCCCGAGCGCAGGCTATTCCTGCGCTCTGATGCTGACACGCGCTTTATCCGCTTGCGTCCTGTGACGCAGATGGTTGGGTTTGCGGGTGCTGCCGCGATTGTTGCTTGGGCGATTATTGCGACCTCTATCCTTTTGATGGACAGCATTGGTTCTGGGAACTTCCGCGACCAAGCGAAGCGCGATCAAAATGCCTATGAGAGGCGTTTGAATGAGCTTTCCGCAGAACGCGATTCTCGTGCAGCCGAAGCTTTGGCCGCGCAAGAACGCTTTAATGCGGCGCTTAGTCAGATCTCTATAATGCAATCCGAACTCCTGAATTCCGAAACGCGTCGTCGCGAATTGGAAACCGGGATTGAGGTGATCCAAACAACCCTGCGCAAAACGATGAAAGATCGTGAAGCAGCGCGTGATAAGGTAGCCGAACTATCTGAAGGTGGTGCGACCTCAACTGGGACGAGTGCGACTGACGATGCAGCGGTTAATTTCTTGACCACAGCACTCGAAGCGACCGCCCAAGAACGAGATCAGGTTGTGGCTGACGCCCAAGACGCACTGGTCCAAGCAGATGAAATGAAGGCCGAAATCGAAGAGATGGCCGACAAGAACGACCAGATCTTCCGTCAACTCGAAGAAGCGATGACAGTTTCAGTCAAGCCACTGGACAAAATGTTCAAAGCCGCGGGCATGAACACAGATCGCATTCTAAACGAAGTGCGCAAAGGGTATTCCGGCCAAGGTGGTCCTTTGATGCCTCTGAGCTTCTCGACACGTGGCAATGCTGAAACGGCAGACACGAACCGTGCGAACGACATCCTGAAAGATATGGATCGTTTGAACCTTTACCGGATCGCTGCGCAAAAAGCGCCCTTCGCGAACCCGGTCAAATCCTCCTTCCGCTTCACATCCGGCTTTGGCTATCGCTGGGGTCGCATGCACAAAGGCACTGACTTTGCTGCGCCACATGGCACACCGATCTATTCCACCGCAGACGGCGTCGTCACACATGCAGGCTGGCTGTCTGGCTATGGTAAGCTGATCAAGATTCAACACCAATTCGGAATCGAAACCCGCTACGCGCATTTGTCAAAATTTCGCGTGAAGGTTGGACAAAGGGTCTCGCGTGGACAACGTATTGGTGATATGGGCAATACAGGACGCTCTACCGGCACGCATTTACACTACGAAGTTCGCGTCGGCGGGAAAGCCGTCAATCCGATGATATTCATTAAGGCTGCAAACGATGTTTTCTAAAAGCAAAATCAATGAACCCGGCCCTAAGGCAGACGGTTCAACACCAAGCACTCCGGACGCGCCTGCATCGTCAGCCGCCCCTGCGGTTCCACCGCGCTCTACGGATTTCAAAGCGTCTGCACCAAAGGCCAAGCCGCCTGCGTCCACGCTGTCCGCTGATCTGCACATCACTGGAAACCTAAAGACAACCGGCGACATTCAGGTCGAAGGCACTGTTGAGGGCGACATCCGTGCGCACCTGCTGACAATCGGGGAAACCGCGACGATCAAAGGCGAAGTCATTGCTGATGACGTTGTCGTCAACGGTCGCATCGTTGGCCGTGTACGTGGCTTGAAAGTGCGTCTGACTTCGACTGCACGTGTTGAGGGTGACATCATCCACAAGACAATCGCGATCGAAAGCGGTGCGCATTTTGAAGGCTCTGTGCAGCGTCAGGACGATCCGCTCAACACCAAAGGTGCGAGCAAAATTCCAACAGGCAGCACTGCGCCGAAAACCGAGTGATTTTTTCACTCGACAAGAACTCGGAAAAGGGTCGCGTTTTGCGGCCCTTTTTCATGTTCGCCCTTCAAGACATGAGCTTATCATGAACGGCAAATACGACGCCTTTTTCGCAAATACGCCCGCAACGCCGCTCGTTGAAAACCCGTTGGATCGTCTTGGCTGGTCGAGTTTCTTCGCCCAACAGACCGACGCTGACGCGCTTCTTGCGACCCCCCCTGTTCGTGTCACATCCGTGCATCGCAGCGGGTTGCAGGTCCAAGGAGCTGATATCAATGCAATCCTTCCACCGCGCAAAGACGCAACTGTTGGCGATTGGTTCCTCTACGAAGCAGAAAACGTTCCTGAGAGCCATTTGCTTGAACGCAAAAGCCTGATCAAGCGCCGCTCGCCCGGTAAAGACCGCTTTGAGCAACTTATCGCCGCTAACATAGACACAGCGTTCATCGTCACCTCATGTAACGCCGACTTCAACATCGCGCGGCTTGAGCGCTACGTCGCGCTTGCCTTTGATGCTGATGTGACGCCTGTGATTTTGCTGACCAAGCCTGATCTGTGTGACGACACGCAGCCCTACAAAACCGAGGCGCAAAGCATCTCTGATTTTGTCGCCGTCGAGGTGATAAACGCAACGTCCGATAGCGTGGCAGAGCAGTTGGCAACTTGGTGCAAAATGGGCCAAACCGTCGCATTCCTTGGCTCTTCTGGTGTTGGCAAATCTACGCTCGCCAACGCGCTGGCAGGCAATGAGAACATCGAAACTGGTGCGATCCGCGAGATTGACAGCAAAGGGCGTCACACAACCACGCGGCGCGAATTGCACTTTGTCGGCACAGGCTGCGCCGTGCTCGACACCCCGGGCATGCGCGAGTTGCAATTGACCGATGCGGCGGCGGGTGTCAGCGATCTATTCGCGGATCTCCAAACGCTGGAAAACCAATGCAAATTTCGCGATTGCGCTCATGATAGCGAGCCAAATTGCGCGATCAAAGCTGCGCTCAAACGCGGCGAGATTGATCAAGCCCGCGTAACGCGTTGGCGCCGCCTTGTGGCCGAGGATACATTCAATACGTTGTCCCTGTCCGAGCGCAAACACAAAGAAAAAGACCTGAGCAAGATCATCAAGTCATTGGATTTAAAGAATAGAAATGAACGCCCTAAATAGCGCGTCACCCTTCTAGGTCAGCTCCCCAATAAAGAAAATCGAGCCATGTTTGGTGCAATTCCTTTTGCACCCGCGCCAATTTGCGTCCAACCTTGTCCAGCTCATGCGGGCTCGGGGCACGCGGTTTGCGCAGCAGCTTCATCCCCGCTTCACGTGGTGTTTTGTTGGCCTTGCGCAGATTGCACGACTGGCACGCAGCGACGATGTTCTCGAACGTCGCTGGCCCTTTGCGAGAGCGCGGTAAAACGTGGTCAAACGTCAGATCTTTGGCGGCTTTTTTCGTCCCGCAATACTGACAGCAAAACCCGTCGCGCAGGAACAGGTTGTAGCGCGTAAAGGCTGCATTCTTGCGTTTATGATATTGGCGCAGACAGACAACAGCGGGCACTTCAAACGCTTGAGACGCGCTGCGCACTGTCAATTCTTCGTATGTTTTCAGCTGGATAACGCGATCTTGTAAAACGGCGGTCATCGCTTCCTGCCAAGACCACGTAGACAAAGGCATCCAGCTCAGCGGCTGCATATCCGCATTCAAAACCAACGTGCGATGCGTGTTAAGCTGATGCACATGTGGGTCAATTTCAATCAAGTCAGTGTTCATGCGGCCCGCCTCGTGTGAGGTCGATACCGCAAGCAGCTATGGCTGCCTTTAAACGATACTTTTTTGAAGCTTTAATCCCCCGAGGATCGCAGTAACGAAGCAGGACTAGCCCTGCCCCTTCTGCGACCCACTATATCTAGGGAAAGTGTCCTGACAAGCCGTAGAATTACGGCCTGTCTGAGCACGGCTTCAGAGGTTCAATTTGTCCCGCATAAACGCCAATGCAACGGACAGGCCATCAGGGGCAATTCCATGCGCAGTACCTTTCATGATATGCGCAAAGACCTCTTCAAAGCCCGCCTTTTGCAACGCATCCGCCGCATCAGGAAGCGATTGCACAGGCACCACATCATCCGCATCGCCGTGCACCAGCAAAATTGGCGGGCGCACCACCACTTCATCCGCAAGCGACTCGGGCGAAAGCAAACGTCCAGAAAAGCCAACCACGCCAGCAATCGCATCTTCACGGCGCGGTGCGACATGCAAGCTCATCATCGTGCCTTGGGAAAAGCCAAAAAGAACGACCTGTTCAGGCAGAACATCTTCATCCACCATAAGTGCATCAAGAAACGCGTTGAGGTCTTCAACGGCGGAATTCATGCCACGCTCGGCTTCTTCTTCTGATGAGTTGTCGATCCAAGGGATTGGGAACCACTGATAACCCATCGGCGAGCCAGCGCAGTCTTCGGGCGCATCCGGAGCGATAAAAAGAGTGTCAGGCAAGTGTTCACCAAGCGGATCCGCCAGCCCCAACAAGTCAGCGCCATTCGCGCCGTAACCATGAAGGAACACCACAACCGAGCGCGTCTCGCCCGAAATCGGCTCGCGCCGCTCTGCATTCAAAACTCGTGTCATCGGATCCCTTCCCGTGATTTTACAACGCGGTAGTAGGCCCAAAGGACGCGCGCTGCAACCGAACGCCACGGCGACCAGTCCGCCGCGATGATTTTCATCTGTTTTTCTTTGGGACGCTCTTCTAGGTCGAGAAGCACCCGCGCCGCTTCTTGCAGCGCAAGATCACCATGCGCAAACACATCCGCGCGCCCGAGGCTAAACATCGCGTAAATCTCGGCCGTCCATTGGCCAATCCCGGTGACCTGTGTGAGCGTTTTGATAACAGCATCCGAAGGCATCTCGCGCAAAGCATCATAGTCGATCCGCGCCTCAGCCAAAGCGCGTGCATAACGCATCTTTTGCTGGCTCAACCCTGCGGCGCGCAAATCCTCATCGCTCGCGCGCGCAATGGTGTCCTCAGAGGTCAGATCAAGCGCAACCATCCGCGCCCAAATCGCATTCGCAGAGGCGACAGAAACTTGCTGTCCGATGATCGCATTAAGCAGTTGATCGAACCCTTCGGGCTTGAGCCGCAAGGGCAAAGGTCCAGTTTGCGCCATCGCCGCCGCAAAGCGCGCATCATAGCCTGCCAGCCATTCCGCCCCTTCCAAAACACATGTATCGCCAAGAATTACCCGTTCATCCAAAGGATTTCCCCCATTCAACAGCCTGTTCAATACTCGACACGCTTGGAGCGTCAGGCCGTTCTGGTCGTTTGATCATGCCAACCTTGAGTTTCAATGCGCGCGCGGCCTCTAGCTTGGAAAAACTCGCTGCGCCACCTGCGTTTTTCACAATAAGCCAATCGACTTTTAGTTTATCGAAAAGCGCTATCTCATCCTCAACCGAGAACGGAGGTCGTCCGATTAAGAACTCGCCGTTCGCAAATGGAAACGGCCCATCAGGCGGATCTATCTGGCGACAAATCAGCCGACACTTCGATAAATCAGCAAAGCGATGCAGTGTTTTGCGCCCTGTCGCGAGGAACACAGTCGCGCCTGCGCTGATATACTGTGCGGCGGCACTTTCATCCTCAAGCTCGGTCCAATCATCTTGCGCATTTGGCGTCCAAGGAGGACGTGCAAATATGCAATAGGGCAGCATTAGATCAGCGCAAATACGCGCGCTTCGTTCAGAGATTTCTGAAGCAAAAGGATGTGTAACATCGAGCACTGCAGAGATTTTCGCCTCCGCGAGATAGCGCCTAAAACCTTCTTCACCGCCAAATCCACCAATGCGCAAAGGCACTATTTGGTCTTTGGGGTTACGAGTCTCACCTGCCAGAGAGGCAATCAGATCAATGCCTTGGCTATGTAATTCAGCCGCAATACGCCGCCCTTCACCCGTTCCTGAAAGAATGAGTAGCGTCATGCGCGCGCCAAGACCTCGCCTTTGCGATCAATCACCACAACATCTGCGGCAACGCTTTCCGGCAACATCGCGCGTATCGTGACTAGCGCGTTTTGAGCGACCCACTTCGCCATTGGCGCACCAACGGTCTCATAAGCTTGCAAGGCTGTGTTCATCTCGGCCACGTCAGGCCGGTCTAGCACCTCGGCCAGACCCGCGAGATCCACCTGAGAGCGCCCCGAATGCAAATCGCGCGCGCCTTGGGCGAGTTTGGTCATCTTGCCGATCCCGCCCCCAATCGTGATCCGTGGCACAGGATGTTTGGCGAGATATTTCAACAAACCACCGACAAAATCCCCCATATCGAGCATCGCATGATCCGGCAGAGCAAACATGCCCTGCACAACTTTTTCGCTCGTCGCCCCTGTGCAACCTGCCACGTGGGGCAGACCTTCGGCGCAAGCCACATCAATTCCGCGATGGATCGACGCAATCCAAGCCGCACAACTAAAGGGGCGTACGATGCCAGTGGTGCCAAGGATCGACAGACCGCCAATAATCCCAAGGCGTGGATTCCATGTTTTGAGCGCAAGTTCAGCACCATTTGGCACACTCAACGTGATCTCAATATCAGGGCTTTCCCCCAAACGCCCAGCGGTGTCGCGCACAACCGTTTGCATCATTTCTCGTGGCACTGGATTGATCGCAGGTTCACCCACCGCAATGGGCAAGCCCGGGCGCGTGACCTTCCCGATGCCAACACCGCCTTTAAAAACCACGCCGCCACTAGCGCGCGTAACACGCGCCTCGATAAGCGCTTGGTGCGTTACATCAGGATCATCGCCCGCATCTTTGATGATAGCGGCGTAGGCCCAGCCGTCACCTATCTCGCTTCGCTCAATCTCAAACACAGGCGTTTCACCGCGCGGCAATGTAATTTGAACCGAACGCGGCACACGGCCCTCCCACAAGCCACCAAGCGCTGCTTGCACCGCAGCCGTCGCGCAAGCACCTGTGGTCCAGCCACGGCGTAACTCTGTGTCAGGCTTTCTATTCATCGAACGGACTATAGGCGCGCATTTAAGTGCCGCCAATTCCTCATTGCATGTCGCTTGCCCACTTTCGCAAGTTTTCTGCAAAGGCCATAAGGGGGTATGAGCGACTCATTTACCTCCCTGCCCGTTTTGCCGGGCAACGATTGGCCTGATTTCCAACCCGGCTGGGTTTGGCTTGCAGGCGCTGGTCCCGGTGATCCCGGCCTTTTGACGTTGCATGCACTCAACGCGCTGCGCCAGGCAGATGTGGTGGTCTATGATGCCCTCGTGCAGGACGCGATCCTCGCATGGGCGCCGCAGGCAGAGCATATTTACGCAGGCAAACGCGGCGGCAAACCATCCGCCAAACAGCGCGATATTTCACTGCATCTGGTTGAACTTGCACGTGCAGGGAAACGCGTTTTGCGGCTAAAAGGCGGAGATCCGTTTGTATTCGGGCGTGGTGGCGAAGAAGGCCAGACACTTGTGCAGCATGGTATTCCCATCCGCATTATTCCTGGCATCAGCGCTGGTATTGGCGGTCTCGCCTATGCGGGCATCCCAGTGACGCACCGCGATGTAAACCAATCAGTGACCTTTGTAACGGGCCATGATCAGACAGGCGACACGCCTTCGTCTTTGAACTGGCAAGCGATTGCAGATGGGGCGCAGGTTCTTGTGATCTACATGGGGATGAAACATGTGGACCGCATTGCGAAGGCGCTGCTTGACGCAGGTCGCGACCCTGATGAGCCTGCGGCGGTTGTTACGTCTGCGACCACACCGGATCAACATGTGTTGGAAACAACGCTTGGGACGATGGCGGTAGATATTGCGAATGCGGGACTGAAACCTCCTTCAATCCTGTGCATTGGTCGCTCCGTTCTGATGCGCCAAACGTTGGATTGGCAAGCAATTGCGCAGGGACTTGAGCCACGTAATGTGGACCCATTGGGACGAGGCAGACCCGCAGAAGCATCATGAAAGCTAGCTCAGGTTTTATTATTGCCGCACCCTCTTCCGGCTCTGGAAAAACAACGGTTACACTTGGATTATTGCGCGCCTTCAAACGCCGCGGCATCAACATTCGTGGTGCAAAATCAGGACCCGATTACATTGATCCGCGCTTTCATGAAGCCGCATCCGGGGCACCCTGTTTCAATATGGACGCTTGGGCGATGTCGCCAGAGCGTATCCAGTCGCTCGCCTCAACTGATGCCCCACTGATTATCGAAGGTGCAATGGGACTGTTTGACGGTGCACCGCCCGACGGGCGTGGATCTGTTGCAGACCTGGCTCGATTGTTAAACCTGCCAGTCGTGCTGGTGATCGATACGGCGCGCATGGCGCAATCAGTGGCACCGATTGTCTCTGGATTTGCGCACCACGATCCTGATGTGCGTATTGCTGGTGTAATTCTGAATAAGGTCGGTAGTGTGCGTCATGAACGGATGCTCAGGCGCGCATTAGACCCTTTGGGCATTCCTGTTCTTGGAGCCATACATCGAAGCTCACAGATCGAAACGCCAACGCGTCATTTAGGGCTGGTGCAAGCACAAGAGCGCGAAGACTTAGAGAGTTTTATTGAGCAAGCCGCTGATATATCAGAGCAAAGTGTTGATCTAGAAACCCTCGCAAATCTCGCAGCGCCCTTTGAGCGCGCCGATTTTTCTAGCAAAATCGCCCCCCCCGCGCAGCGGATCGCTATAGCATCAGATCGTGCCTTCGCTTTCGCATACCCGCACCTCTTGCAAGATTGGCGCAGCGCCGGGGCAGAGATTTCACCGTTCTCACCGCTGTCAAATGATCCAATCCCTGATGCTGATTTCGTTTTTCTACCCGGTGGTTATCCTGAGTTATACGCTGCGCAACTCGCGAGCGCTGATACGTTCATGAACACTTTGTGCACCCATGCCAAAACCAAACCCGTTTACGGCGAATGCGGCGGCTACATGGTGTTGGGCGCAGGTCTCATTGATGCGCAAGGCACACGTCATAAAATGGCGGGATTGCTGCAGCTCGAAACATCTTTTGCCCAGCGTAAACTTCATCTTGGCTATCGAAGACTAAACGCAGACCAAGGTGTTTTCGCAGGCAAATGGAACGCGCATGAGTTTCATTATGCCACAACGCAGCACGCGCAGGGCACGCCGTTGTTCAAAGCACACGATGCAGAAGAAACACCCCTGCCCGATATGGGACTGATCAACGGACATGTCAGCGGTTCATTTGCACATATTATAGATTGTGCATGAGTCCCTTGTTAAGACCGCGACACGGCTCTAAAGCTTGCACATGAGCCAAGCTATTTCTTCCCCCCGCCGCACCGTCATTGTCCTTATTTTGGCGCAAGCTACCCTTGGTGCGCAGATGCCAATGCTCTTTATCATCGCAGGGCTTGCGGGGCAGTCCATGGCGTCAAACATCTGTTTTGCGACAATGCCCATTTCGATGATCATCATCGGCTCCATGTGCGCAGCAACTCCGATTTCTTCGATCATGCAACGATACGGGCGGCGCTCGGGCTTCTGGATCGGCACAACAGGCGGCGCGCTTGGCGGTTTGATTGGCGCAATTGCACTCTATTACTCTAACTTCCCGCTCTTCTTGTTCGCGAGCTTCTGCACCGGCTTTTACATGAGCGCGCAAGGCTTTTATCGCTTCGCCGCCGCAGACACCGCCGATGAAGCTTTCCGACCCAAAGCGATTTCTTACGTTATGGCGGGCGGCCTCGCGGCGGCAATCATCGGGCCACAAATGGTCAAAGCCACAAACGGCATCGTGGAATCGGGCGATGCAAACGTCTCCGCATTCATGGGCGCTTATATCTTTGTGTTTTTGCTGAATGTCGTCGGCTCGCTGATCTTTTTGTTCATTAACATCCCTGCCCCGGCAGCCCCTGATGAAAATGCGCCTGCCGCACGCTCGCGCATTGAATTGCTGAAAACGCCGCGTATTGCAGTGGCGATGATCTGCGGAATGGTCTCTTACGCGTTGATGAACCTTGTGATGACCTCGACCCCTTTGGCCGTTGTGGGCTGCGGGTATACGACGAACAATGCAGCCGATATCGTCTCCGGCCACGTGCTCGCCATGTTTATCCCGTCCTTCTTTACTGGTCATTTGATCGCGCGCTTTGGCGTGGAAAAGATCGTGGGGGCCGGACTTGTGATCCTTGCCGCCGCTGGCGTTGTTGCTTTGAACGATGTGGAGCTTGAAAACTTTTTTGTCGCGCTCATCTTGCTCGGCATTGGTTGGAACTTTGGCTTTATCGGTGCAACAGCGATGCTGACATCGGCCCATGGCCCGCGGGATCGTGGGCGCGTTCAGGGTATGAACGATTTGTTCGTCTTTGGCGGTGTGACGATGGCCTCACTCGCTTCTGGTGGCTTGATGAACTGCTCTGGCGGCAATCCCGTGCAAGGCTGGACGGCCGTTAACCTCGCGATGATCCCGTTCCTACTGCTAGCAGGATCGGCGCTTATCTGGTTGGTGATGCGTCCGAAAGATCCGCTACCAGCGACCTAACAACGCCGCTTTGGACAGCCTGAAAGACCCTTGAAAGGCCCCCACGCCAAGGCGCCCATCAGCAACGGCATAAGGATCAGATGCCGCCTGCTTCAAAATCGGCTCTGCATGTGCAAGTGAAATACAGGCTGCTTTGGCAAGTTTATCACGCTCGGCGCGCGCGCGTTTAAATCGCGCTAAGCCACCTTTTGCGAGTTCGACAATTGCTTCTGCACGACCATCAAGCAATGGCACGCGCTTTGCTTCTTCAAGTGCGGGGATCGCTTGGAAAAATCCGGCCAACCCTGCGGCATAGCCCGCATCATTCGCACTCTGACTATCGCAACAACCAAGCGCGTCACACGCCGCAAAAAGCAGCCCGCCTGATGTGCGTTCCAGATATGTGGTGAAGGCGGGTTCATCCTCGAACGGGTCTTTGTAAATGTCCCACCTGCGGGCCGCGATAAGCGCATCTAGCGCTTCGGCCCCTGCTTTACTGAGCACCTTCGCAAGCGGTGTTGCAACCTCATGGCGGCGCACATCGCCGCCATCAATGATTTCTTCCATCACATCACGCCACCATTGCAGACGCATCTCCGCAATCATCGGCTCCTGCGTTACCCAAGGCGCTCGCGTGATTTCAACGTTAGCAGCGTAGATCGGGAAAAGCATCGCCCGCGCGCTTGCAGGCGCTGCCATAGCCGCGCGAAAGCGAGGGGGGTCGCCCCGCTCCACGATTGCAGCACATGCGTGCCAGTCTGGTATCTTGCTCACTTGAAAGTCTCTTTGATCAAACCTTCGGTCGCGGCTGCATCTACTACGCTCAGATGGGACTCACCATCAATAATGTGGTAGCTGCCTTTGTCGGTCACTGCGCTCATTAACTCTTCGTATTTATCTGCAAAAAATGCCTCATCCTCACTGCCTGCGATCAACGTGAATTTGGGCAGCGCGGCGATATCCGTGAGATAGTCCATGCGCGGAGCAAAGCCAGTGTTTAGACGGTAGGAATAGGCCAAAGTAGCGAGGTGGCCATATTTCCCCTCGCGCGCAGCTTTGGGCATATTGAACTAGATGATCTCCAAATGATTGAGCGCTGTGATACCAAAGGTGTTGAGCATAGAGAGCCCAATGATGCGGCGCGTCATTGCATGGGCCCAACCGCCAGAGTTGGTGCGCGTTGTTGGCGCGTTGTGCTTCAAGAACGGGGCAAGCAGAACGGCATGATCCATCAGCGCGCCATGTTCGCCACCCGCAAAGCGTACAACCAGCCCGCCACCGGAGGAGTGACCGGCAAGGATCACTTGTTGATCCGGCAGTGCTTCGGCCTTTATCAACGCTGCGAGATCATCCTCCATCTGTCCGATGTAGTCCACATCGCCGCGACGCTCAGGGCTTTCTCCGTGTCCACGTAAATCGGGTGCGATTACATAAGCATCGCTCGATAAGGAGTTGGCAATGTTGTTAAATTGCAGACCGCCCCAGCCAGACCCGTGCACCATGATCAACAATGGTTTGGTGGCGTCCTGCGTGCCATAACGGCGTACCGGCATGTCCCAACCAGTCTCTGTGGCAATACCAACTTGCTCGGGCACATTGTCGAATCCGCGCGCAACGGTGCTCTCAAAACTAAGGCCATTTGACTCTTCGCTTTGCGTAAAGCGTTTAGGGCGATCCGATACGATCAGGCCGAGAGCGATCAGGGCGGTAATCACAAGGCTTACCGCAGTAAAAGTCATAATTTCATAAGCATGTTAGTC
>Ga0206127_1001750_pt1 | contig 22844 bp, 26 predicted proteins | sample Helgoland_Spring_6_FD_148646 | JGI IMG/M metagenome (GOLD analysis project Ga0206127, IMG submission 148646) | Pelagic subsurface seawater microbial communities from Kabeltonne, Helgoland, North Sea - Helgoland_Spring_Bloom_20160419_1 | ecosystem: Environmental > Aquatic > Marine > Epipelagic ...
AGAGTCATTACTCACCGCCTTCAAGGATAAGCCTAGCAGCTTCCTCAGCAGCCTGTTGTTCTGCTACAACCCAAGGGTTTTCACTGATGATTACTGGAACTTTAGACTTAGCAATGTCATCAGCAATAGAGCTTTCAATAGAGGCAACTTCCTCTTCACCCAAGGCAGCTTTAGTCCATGCCATAGCAATTTCTTCAGTAACGTCAGCCCAAGGGATAAAACCTTCAGCGTCTACATTAGCTTCAAGGCCAATAGATCCATACCTACGGCCTCTATGAGTTACGCCATCAACCACTTCATAGTCAGAAGCTTCCCAATGAGAAGTGTTAATTGCGCCAGTATCTACAGTAGAGTCTAGTGCTACAATATTCCAAATTAAAGCCATTTTATTTCTCCATCTCGTTTAATTTTAATTCAAGTTTCTCTACTTTTTGAGTCAGCTCTTTTACAGCTTCGATAAGCAAAGGGGTTAGTCTTTCGTACATTACTGTTTTGTAGTCTTTGCCTATTGCAGACTTAGCAACAATCTCTGGTAGTACAGCTTCTACTTCTTGAGCAGAGATACCTACCTCTAGCCCGTTGTTGTCTACACCAAGAGATTGAGCAGTTTCGTTAGGAGTGTAGTAGTAACCGTTAAGCTGGGCTACCTTGTCTAACGCGTTAGGGATGGTTCCCTTGAAGTCTTTAAGGCGTTCATCAGAAAAGTTAGCAGTAATGTTACCTGTAGCCACTATGTCACCAACAACATGCAGCGCCTGAGTCGGTGCGGTAATGCCTATACCTAATCTTTTTGCACTAGTGAATCTTGCATACTCTCCACTTAATCCACCATCCATAGCAATACTATGTCCACCACCTGTAAGGGAGGTAGAGGTTACTTGCCCTACACCGTTATATGCCCTTAAACCTACCAGTGAATCTGTTAAAGAGTTATTCCTTATATTGATGCCTTGATAATTAGGAAGGTCAGATGTAGCGTATATTATGCCGGTAGAATCAAGCTCAATTCCTGTAACGGTTGAGTTACCAGACGTTTTTGCTACAAGGAAGTCACCTGCCGAAGTAATCCTAGCTCTTTCACCAGTGCTGGTAGTAAAGGCCATTGAGTTGTCAGAGTTGTTATAAGCAATCTTGCCTATATCAAAATCATTAACATCGCCAAATTGTATTGTTGCAGGGTTACTTGTTCCTGCCGTTAATCTTAAAATTGCGTTAGTGTTGTTAATCCGAATAACATCGTTAAAGTTCTTCTGTCCAGAAATTGTTTGGACGCCTGAAGTTCTTACAACAGTGCTATCAACGTCAACTGTAACTGTGCCTGTAGTACCGCCACCAGACAAGCCATCACCCGCTGTCACCCCAGTAATGTCACCAGTATTAGTCGTGTAACCAGAATCATTAGTCCACTGGGATATAGCTCCAGACTTGTTGGTGAAAGTGTCAGTGCTAGATGGAGTTACTGTGCCAGTATTAGTCGTGTAACCAGCGCCGTTAGTCAGTTGATTGTTATTGGTAATTGCAACGGCAGGAGTATAAGTAAACACGCCAGAGGTGTTGTCATACGCCAAGCCAGTAGTGCCAGGAGATGCAGTAGTTGCACTTAAATCAGTTAGCGCGATACCACCGCCAGCACCTGCAACCCAAGGTACATTAACAACAGCTTGATTAGCTGAGTTTAGCTGGATGCCATAAGTTCTTCCAGCCGTAGAGGAGACCGCGTTAGCCGCTACAGACTGGTCTGTGTTGCTGAATAATTCAACGCCGCCTCTTGTTGTTGCAGTAGCTAAGTCAAGAGAGATGTCGTTAGCTCCAGCAGTAATGCCAGTACCACCAACTGCGTTAAGCGTTACGGCCCCTGTAGTGCCGCCGCCAGTTAAACCAGTACCAGCAGTTACAGCAGTAATGTCACCACCACCACCAGCGTTAGCATCAACGTAAGCTTTGATTGATTGTTGGGTTGCAAGAGCAGTAGCACTATTGCTTGCCATGTTATCTTCATCAAGGATGTTGGTAACTGTTACAGTACCAGTGCCAGACAAGCCGTTAAATTCAATAGTTCCATTAACGTCCAATTCAGCGGATGGAATCGTAGTTCCTATTCCTACATTCCCATTTTCAATTATCCTAAAAGCTTCCGCTCCAGCAGTAGAAAAAGCTAAACGATCAGCCCCCGCTCGCCACATTCCTGTGTTTTCATCTGCACCAAATGTATATGCAGGAGTCCCACTAGAACCAGATCCTGCTTTTATTTTAGTTACATCAACTATTCCAGTAGTGCCAACTGAAAAGAAACTTCCAGCAGTAATCCCGCCTGGAGCAGCAAGGGATGCGTTAAAAGTATTATTGCCCGTAAAGGTATTGTTGCCAGCAAGAGTTACATCACCACCACCTGTACTTGTAATAGTAAAGTTAGGGTATGTTCCTGTTACATTAGTTGTACCAGCACCCGTTAATGAAACAGTCTGGTCAGGAGCAGTATTGCTAAACTCATTGCCAGCACTTAAAGCAAGTCCAGATCCTGCTGTATACTGTTCCCCAAGGCTAGTTCCATCAGCAACTTGTACCGCACCAGTCGTATCGTGAAACTTTAGAAACTTACCTTTACGCTGATCCTTTAGCGGAAGAATCATGCTAATCGGAACATTCTCAGCATCGCTCAATCTAATGGTTCGATCAATAGCGTTTTCATTCTGTATAGCGCCAATGTAAATCTTATCAAAATCACCATTAACATCTTGAGCTAAGAAGGCACCGTTCTCTTGATAGTTAGTATCCCTAGTAACAGGCATGGTTAATACAATACTGACTGTATCGTTAAGACTAGCACCCGTGTCCAAGACAAAAGTACCACCAGCAACTGCACCAATATTGTTTACAGTATAGTCAGCAGGAGCGACTATGACATTGTTCTTATAGACAGTTACGTCAGAGTCTGCCAGCACTCTAAAGGTATACTGGAATGTATCTTGCCCAGCAGAGGCGCTGTAGTCATCACGAGTAGAAGTTGCAGTTACGGTCATTTTGACACCCTTTTAATTTGGTTCGATTATACTATAATTTGGTTGTTTTTTATACAGCTACTACATGTCGCCTATGGCTGTTTCTATCTCGTCAAATATTTTGTTTACACCACTAAGATTCTGCAATGGAATCAATCTTCTTAAAGCTCTAATGTCAGAGTCTGTCATTGGCCCTGACGATGAAAGGGCGTTACTTGCTGCAACAGTAGTGCTCAAGAGACTGCCCAAGCTTGGCCCTAAAATCGACTCTGAAACGCTGCGAGACACAAAGCGCGATGCTGGCGCACTAATCCCCAGTAAAGGCCTAAGCCCTACCGAGTTGCTAGAAATCTTCTCAATGGTATTGTTAATCTCACCTACAATCCCAAGAACGCCAGAACGATCAATGCCTTCAGTTATCCACACTGCCGGATCTTCACTTACTTCACGGCCTGCAAGCTGCTGTTTAATGACGTAAGAGAATGCTCCCATTCCTACTAGCGAAATAATGCCGCCCATAGTGTTATGATCTTGATTTTGCACTCCAGCAATAAATACACGCTGAGTAGCAGACAATATAAAAGACCTAAACTGTCCGATAGTCTTACCCATCTCTGAAGACATAAATAAAGGTTTCTCCTGACCTGGCATAATAATGACACGGTCAGATTCCTTTCTCATAGCTACGGCCCACATACGCTCCAGGTCTGGGCGATCCCAGTTCTTAGCGCCTGTTATCCACACGCCATCTTCGTTTTTCCCGTGTTTAACAACCTGAGCCATCATGTCATTAGCAGCTTGCTTATCAATCCCTAGTCGTCCAAGGCGCTTGTCATACTTGCCTTTAGACAACCCGTCAAAGATAGAAGTTTGCATGGTTACTGCGTGTAGCTGCTTCATTCCTGAAGTCCAGCGGTCAAGGAAGTTAATCTTACCAAAGTTGTTAGCGCCTGATCTTAATGCTCTTTCAACAGCAGTGCCACCAGAAACGTAATCGCCAACGTCAGCAATAACGTCAGATTTACCGGCCATTAAAACGTCAGTGCCAATTCCCCAGCTCTTCGCTTCACTAGCGGCAATTTTAAAGTTTTTAGTGTTAGAGATTAACGGAGCTAAGCCTTTACTGAATGTCTTGGCAAAACCTTCTGCCATAACAATGCGAGCAACATCTGGAAAGCTGGATATGGTTACACCTCCAAGCAATCTTAAATAGTTAAGGTCGCGTGACGATCGTCCAATACGAGTCCATATGTTATCTTCCTGAAAACCATATACTCCACGCATCCTGTCACGCATTCCGTTAAGGTCTCGGATGTCAGCGTTCCTTTCTTTCTCTAATTCAGCACGCTTTTTTGGATCAGTAATACCATTGGCTTTATCTCTATACTCCCTGTTAACTGCTTGAATTTGATCAACCATATCCACGCTTCCAAACTTCCTGGTCAGCTCAATGTCAGCAGCAGTTTGTTGTAAATACCTGGCACCCAAGACCTCAATGTCATTCTCTAAAAACTCTTCAATAATCTCATCATCAATTTGAAAGGTTCGTTTGCGGAGAGGGCCGCGTAACGCGTTTACTTTACCTACTTTTGCTGTGCCTTCACCCATCTTCCAATCGTAAGGAAGCCTGCCGCCAGGCGAGCCTTTAATTCTTTGGGCAATCTGCGCTGCAATATCATCATAGTCCTGCGCCTCAAAGTCTCTACCAGACTTGTATTCTGCTTTATCTATAATTGCCTGAAGGTCTGCCTTTTCTTTTCCTTCAGCTTTTGCAACTTTGGAAGATGCAATCTTAGCCTGCTCATATAGATCAAAATCTTTCTTTTGCAGCCAGCCAGAAACCTTAGTAATAAACTGCGGGTAATTAGCGTCTATCTTGCCTGAGCTATACACTCTGTTAAGGTAATTTACAGAAGTACTGACATCAACATCTTCAGGCAGCATCTTTAGCTCAATCATTTCGTTCTTCAAAGGATCGTATAATTCTTTGCGCCAGAAATCAGAAGAGGCTTTAATCTCAGGAATGTCGCTTTCCCCAGTTCTAATGGCTCTAGATACAGCTTCGTTAAAATCACGCCGTTTCATTTTAGGAGCGCCAGACTTTGTATACTGCTCGTAGAACTTATTGTTATTGTCTATCGAGTTGTACAGCTTTCCACTCTTAATTTTAGCTAATGACTCAACAGCTTGGCCGGTAAAGTTATCTAGCATGATAGGGCTTTCTGCCAGCTCTGCTGCAAGCCTTCTGACTATTGGCGACTTGCTAGTAAGCGCCCTAGACAAAGGGTCAAAACCTAGCTTGTCAGTTAAGAATCTAGCAGCCTTACCCGTAACCTGAACATCGCCTATAACTACACGGGCAGCACCAACACTATCTTCACCTACAGGGCCAGTCTTAGCGTTAATTGCAGGGTTAATACCTTCAGCTATCTTAGGCTCAACCTCCATAATGTCAGCCATTTCCCGAATAACCGTCTCATCAATTCCGTATCTAGGCAAGAGCTGTACAGTACCCCCTAGAACACCCCCTAAGAGCGTTCCAGCGCCAATGTTAATGGCAGACTCATCAAACGTCCTAGTCAGTTGCTGGGTGTGTAAGGCGGCCTCTACAAGGGCTGTTTCAGCGGCTACAACAGAGCCTGTAACGGCAGCGCTACTAAGTATGCCTTTGCCTACCCGATAAGTGTTGACAGCTACACCGCCAATACTGATGAGTGAAATAGGATCCATTACACCGGCAACGCCACTCATAATCATTCCGGTAGCGCCACCTCTGGCAATAGTGTCTCTGTCCTGACGCTCTCTGCTCATCTGCTTGCGGGTAGCTTCTAACTCATCTTCATCGTCAGCATACAGTGCGGTTGATACAAAAGCCTGATCATTCTTCTCTTCCTCTGTAAACATGGAATAAGCATCAAATGACGGGTCATCTTTAGTGTCAGGCAGGCCAACTTCTCTAATAGAAAAAGCTCCGATAATGTTCTCTTGCCTAAACGCAGCGCCAACGACTTCCCCGAAAGAGGGGGCTTCCTGCTCAATTACCTCCGGAGCATAAACGGCTTTTTGACTTTGAATTTGTGTTCCTGAAGATGCAACAAAACCCATATTACTTTCCTTTTCTGCTTAAAGAAGCAACATATTCATCGCTAGAGCGGCCTATTTCCTCAACAATAAAATTAGCAGCCTCACCAACCTTAGTAGTTAATTGCGGCATACCAGTTGCAAGCAGTACTTTCTTAATATTTTCTACGGTAATAGCGTCTGGAATGTTTTTAAAGCCTTCAATTCCTTTACCTACCAATGCAAATGGGCTTTTAGAAGATTTTAGAACTGCGCGCATAGCTTCACGCTCAGCTTGCTTGAGCGGGTTATCTGTTCCAAACTTCTCAGCAATTTTAGCCGCTTTTATCTTTCTCTCATTAAGCGTTCCGTATTTATTCATCTTGCCTTCTTCTTCGGCTTTAATTCTAGCTGCTTGCAATCTATTTCCTTCAGCAACGTCAGGCTTAAAACGACCGCTCATATTTCCATTTTGGTCAAGGGCTTCAATGCTTTGCAAAGTTCCATCATCAGCAATAATCATAACTCCATAAGTGGGGAATCCGCTTGCAGCAGTTCTTGCCGTCTCATCGTCTGAATTTAAAAAAATATTTTCTCGTTGAACATTAATTCCATCAGCTTGCAGGCTATTAAATAACTCATCACGGATGTAAGATGTGTCCCCAGTTTTTTTCAGTTTGTAGCCCTCAAACTTTTCTGGAGAATACTTAATTAAACCAAACTCTCCACGACTCCAGTTAGCTACCATTAGCTTCATAGCTTTAGCTTTAGCTGACTCCACATCTACCATTCCTGCCCGATAAAGATTTTCTGTTAATTTTCCGTAATCAGAAACAAGTTGATCAAAAGCAAATTCTTTCTGGAAGTTAGTTTTGCTGTCAAAAAATAACCCAGTCATTTGATCTGTAACTTCTTCCGCGTAAACTTCAGTTCCCCATATTTTTTTATTGTCTTTTGATTTTATTTCAAGAAGCCTAGCTTCAGACATTGCCTTCTGTGCAGGGCTTCCAGTACCAGTAATAGCTTTTGCATTAGCAATTGCTTCAGGTAACGGCAAATAGTCATCTGCATTACTAACTTGCGATGCAAAAGCAATTTCACTATCACTAAAAGCATTCTCTCCAATTCCTGGAATAGATTGAATTCGGTCTATGGTGTCTATGGCATAAGCAATGTCATCCGGATTTGCGGAATTTAAAGCATTTCTAATTTCTGTCCTCATAAGAGCTGGAACTTGATTCATGGAATCCACAAATTGCGCTTGGTATGCCGATCTTGCCTGCAAATCGGTAGGTAGTGAAGGAGCAGTATTCTCAGAATAATATGTATTCACTTCTTCAGGGGTAGGGGTAAATACAGGATCTTCATAAAAAGGGCTAAATCCAGCCTGCATTCTTTGTTTTGCGTGATCTGATGCTTTAATTAGAATTTGTTTAGGGATATTTTCTCCCTCGGGTAACGTCCTTAACGTCTCAACCTCTTCATCAGTTAAAGTTGGAACCATGCTTGGGATTAAAGTTTCTTTGCCATTAATTTCAACACCAACAGAAAACTCAGTCATTACACTGCCGTCATCTCTTTTTACAGGCCCAAGGAACCCAGTAGAATTTTTTGCAGTGCCATCTTCTCGAGCTTCAATGCCTTGAGGGCTAATCATGTCCGCAATTTGTTGATTTACTTGTGCTTTTTTTATATCAGAGTCAGACTTTTTATTAATTTTAATTATATATTCTGACGTTTGGTCGGGCGTAAGAATATTTTGCTCTTTAAGGTTATAGGCCATAGCAGTTAATTCTTCATCAGAGAATAATGAAAGTCCGACTGCTGTGTTAAATGTAGCTTTTGCATTTTGCTGCTCAATAGTAAGCTTTGCAGCATCTTCAGCTATTTGCTTTTCAAAACCAGCGACTCGAATGTCCAGTCTATTTAGTAGCTCTTGGTTTTGCTCTGCTGATAAAGTCTGATCAGGGTTGTCACGCAATGCCTCAACGATAGCGCGACCATTTACTGCACGATCCTCAATGGGGTAGGCATCATCCAAAACAGCCCTGTTAACTTCACCTAATTTTGCCTGAACGGTGATTCTATCTGTTAAGTTATTAATTCTTTGCAAGGCAATGCTAGGGTCTAAGCCGGCATTTTCAACTAAGCTTAGGGTAGCAGCAGTAAACTCAGCAAGACCCTCTTCAGCATCGTCTACATTCCCTGCGTAAGCATCATTCGTAACAATGTCAGAAAGAACAACAGCGCCCTGCTCAATTCCAGCAGTTGTAAGAGCCAAATCTTTAGCCTTCTCAGCCTTGGCAACAGAGCTTGCAGCTTTTGCGTTAAGCTTATCAAATACCAGCTCAGCAGAACCCCTGTATTGCTCAGGCATTTTGCTTAACAAGCCTTGCTTGGAGGCATCTACTAACTTACTGTATCCAATGATGTCATCAGGAAACTGCTCTTGAGCAGAATTTACAGACTGGTCTAGCTCAAAAGAAACATTACCTATATACGCGTTCTCAGCGGCATCGTTAAAAGCGTTAGCCGAATAGCCAAATTTACGTTGTTCTGGAGGTGCAATTAGCTCTCCTGTCGCCGGATCTACACGACCAGTTTTTGAGCCTGCAATAGCCCCCTTTTTGGCCCCTTCTTTAACTGCAATAGGTTTTCCTATAGCTAGAGCAGTGTCAGCAACAGTTTCGCCTAAACCAGCCAGAGCACGCATCTTATCAGCGCCAGACGTATCTAAGGATGTAGGAGTAAACTTACCGTAATACCCAATTCGTTCTTGTTTAACAGCCATTGTTTAATCCTGTTGTTTAAGCGTTGAGCTGTGCAGCTGAAGAAGCGCCAGTCAATAGTGTGCCAGCAGCCTGCAAGTTAGCAGCAGACCGAGCATTTTTGCCCTGACGCTTGAGTTGAGCCTGGGTAAGCCTGTCACTTAGCTTTAACATTCCTTCACTCATACCAATGTTTTGAGCGCTTTCTAAAGCAATACTAGCTGGAGTTCCTTCCATACCTAAGTTTCCAGCAGCTAAACCTACAGTATTGGCGGCAAGGACTTTACCTAACTTTTGCTGCCGTTCAAGCTCACGACCTTCAGCGGCAACCTTTTCTTGCCTAGCCTGCTCGTTTAAAGCGTCCTGCTGGGCTTTACCTGCTTCAACTTGCCCGTAAACATTCACTGCTGTTCCTACACCCACTGTTACTGTTGCTACCATTATCCAAGTCATAATATATCCTTTGGCTCTATTAAAGCCGCTTCTATTTCTTTAAGATCTGTAAGCTCTGTAGGGTGAAAAGTTATCCAAACGCAATCTGTTTCAGCATAGCAAACTCGCTTGGTTCCTGGCGTTGTCTCACCCATGTACGGCGCTTCAATTTCTATTGTTTCAAATTTACTAGCTACCCTGCACTTCCCCTTTATTACCATGTACATATGGCTAGTCTTGTGCGCAGCTCCAACACAAACTACACCAGCAGGAATAAACGACTCTCTAACATACAGCCCATCAGAAAAATGATGCCTTGTTTTTGTATCAGCTTGAGGCATTTCCGCAATAACATCTTGTATTTTGTAAATATCACTTTGCGTTGCTAGTTCGCTCACGAAGATTCTACCTCATACTCAATAGATTGAAGGTGAAACGGTGTGGGGCCAGGTACAGTAATTAAAGGAACAACCTCTGTAGACCAACCATTACCGCCTCTGTTATCTTCTATAATACCAGTTTTGGGAGAAAGTGGAGTATTTAAAGGGCTATTGGATGCTGGGCCAAGCTCTCTCACAGGCACTGGCATTCCGTCAATGTACACGCCAGAAGTCTCTAATACGCGCAAGTTCATATTAGTAATCTTCTTTTCCCTCATAGCATTCTGCCCACTACGAGTACCTGGATTAGTATTTACAGGCATAGATTTAAAACTTGCAGTAAAGTTTAAGCCAATCTTAAATTCTACTGTTCCTGTAGGCGGTCTTTCAGATGCAAGTATTATTACTTGGCCTGTAGAGCCTACAACTCTGTCAGGCAATATATTTTTATCACCAATTACTGAAACAGTTTGACCGGCAAACCTTACGCCCACACCAACACTTGTATTGCTAGTGCCTGCACTAACATTTACTTTTTGGCTAGAGTCCATCAACGCATCAAAATCCCACTTCTCAAGTGTTCTATAAGTATCGTTAGTTACAGAATTAACACTTTCAACAATAAAATATAATTCTTTACCAACAACGGAGCACGATTCAAACTTGGTTACATTGTCTTCGTCAGGATTGTACAATGTCCATTTGGTAAAGCCGTTAATGTCTTGTGCCCTAACTGTATTTAAAACTGCGGCAGATCCGTCTTGATTAATGATAAATACCCATGCAGCGTCTTCAGATGAAGTCCCGTCAAGAGCAGCCATGTCCAAAGGTTTATTAATTAAATGAGATGACAAAACCGATATGTCGTTACTTGTGTAAGCGTCTTCATTAAAGTTATATAAATACTGGCGTAGTGTATTACCGTTTCCGTTAATAAACAAAGTAGCGCCATCAAGAGCTTTAGACTCTAAGTTGAATGAACCAAGTTGCGTTTCTGCTTCAATAATAATTGTAGATGGCGTGTTACCTTTTACAATAAATTCAGCGCCAGAACAAAATACCTGCAAACCACGATCAGGGTTTACATCTACAATCTCAGTAAGGTTGCGAGAGTTAATAGTTACAAAGATTCCATCGTCATCTGCACCCTCCTCTGAAAAGAAGTTAAACAAATCACCTGACTTAGATGCAAACAAACTTTGACGCTTAGACTTAGTGCCGCCTATCCATAGCCTGCCCTCATTAAAAGCACCCATTAAAGGAAATCCGCGAGTAGAACTCCACACATCTTCTTTTCTAGACACCCCAATTACATCCCTAATAAAGGTAATGCCAGTGTTTCCAGTAGATCCTTCCGTAACAAAAGCCGAAAATAACTTTAAAGGTTGAGCAGATTCATCGCTAATTGTAATTGTATAAGGGCCAAGTAAAGCACTGCCAGTAACTGTAATTCCAGTGTCACCAAAGATTGGCATTTCTTGTAGGTTTTTTTGTAAATTAAAAGCCGTTGATTCAACATCTCCTCCAAAAGAAATATTCTTGCTTAATACGCCTTGAACATCTACTTGGTAACGATTTCCGGCTACAAATCCATTGCCAAAAGTTATTCTTTGTACTGCTGAGACAGCAGCAGGGCTATCTGAATCATTGTAATCGTACTGAGGCACATTACTAAATGGAATAGGCCCAGAAGTAAACTGATTGGTTCCGTTAAAAATAATACGCTGCGGAGCATAATCCTTATGAAACAATAGCATGACATTTTCTGTCTGCGCATCTCGAACTTGTGAAAGATCAGCGTTAAGATAAGGAACACTCACATTGCCTGTATATACAGTTTCTGTGCTACCCGCATGAGGTGCCCGATAAAAAGCCATATTTTTATCAGTTAAAACGCCAATATAATGCTCATCCGATCCAATGCTGAAGTCAAATGTCTTTACACTAGATGCCCCAACAGCCGCAGTTTTCAGATTATATTCACCAATTTTAATTGCAGCCGCAGAAGGGCCGCTAATAAGATCACATCGAAGTCTGAAATATTTACTAGTACTACCTGTTGGAACGGTATAGCGAAAGTTTTTAGTAGATGAGCTACTAATTTCAAGAATTGCAAGGTCATTCCAAGACGTTCCATTATTGCTGTCTTGCAGCAAAACATTAGCTGTTCTTTGCGGCATCGAAGCGGGGCCAACAATAGAAATGTTTCTAACGTCAATAAAATTAGGAAGCGGAGCCGCAGCAAAATCATACTGCGCAAAGGTTAAATATGTACCTGCAAAAGGTTGATCTGTAGTAGCAAAGGTTGCATCATTACCATCATTAACATTTGCAGCACTACCTCCACGGGGCATGCTGGGAAGCTGGGTATTTCGTGTTAAAGCTCCTAACGTGTTATCTACAACAAAAGTTCCAGGTCTGCGCTTAATTCCACCTTGAGGAACAATAACAACGTTCTCAGCAGTTTGACCGCCTTTGTAATACTGATCTAAGTCAGTACGTCCAAGGATTAAAGGAGATAGTTCGCCACTAGCAAAACTACTCTGTAAAAATTGCGACTTAGGCATAATGTTCCTTCAGCGGTAGAGTTTTAGCGTCTTACGTTGATAAATGGTCTGTCTTGAATAGGTGTCTGAGGATGTTGTTGTGCGTCAGTAAACCGAGCCATGCGCGAAGCATTCATATACTGGTTCGCCAGAAGCTCCATTGAAGCTGCACTATCTCTAATAGATGGCGCAAAGTCCATACCCAGTGCGTACTCAATCATCTTAGCAAAGTAAACGGGCCATTGCTGCTCATCTACATTAGCAATGTAGTCGCAATATAAAGCACCCGTATTGTTACAGTAAACTTTGTCGCCAAGGATTTGGTAATTGATTCCAGGGTTTAACTTGATGAGAACCAGCATGTCCGCTGGCAATTGATAAACTGAACTGTACTCTGTTCCAACCGGTACTTCAGTTGTTAGGCTTAACTGCGCTTTACGGCGAGCAAAACCCCATCTGTATTTAGTTAATTCGTTTTGGACAATGTTGTCATATAAGTTATTGGCAACAGTCTGGGCGCGAGAATTACCGACCAAAGATGTTATAGGCAAGTCGCCAATTAAAATTAAAGCGTTAGAAATTAACTGGAGCTTAGTAGCCATACGAAACCTTTTGAGATTAAAAGAAAGGGGGCCGAAACCCCCATTCAGTTTACAACATTACAACATTAAGCAGTCTGAGTGTACTGAACCTTAACGATGCCGTCAGTGTCACGGGCAACCGCGCCAGCTTTCAACATGCCGTTACACAACCAAGAAGTGCGCTCAGGAACATAATCAATGTCGGTCTTCATATCAATACCGATAGCAAGGCCAACAGAAGGGCGGGCGAAGAAGTAAGAGTCCACTACGTTAGTAGCAACAGTCAAACCACCTTCTGCACGATCTTCAAGAACAACAAACTTAAAACCAGCCAAAGTATCAACATCACCATTGACCAAAGCCTTAACAGCTTGATAATCAATGCTAGTGATCTTCTCGTCATTCAGCATACCGCCAAGACCCAATGCGTTTACAGCAGCAAACAGATCAGAGTTAGGCACGCCTTTCTGACGCAGAGCTACCTGAGCCTTGATGATTTTAGCCATGTTCAAGTTAGAAGCAGCACCGCCAACACTGGTGGCAACAGTAGCAGCATAAGCGCCAGCATTGTCCATAGCGTCAATTACCAGCTGATCACATCGGCGACCAAGGGCATTTGCGATAGTGCTTGCAAGCTCTTGCTTCTCGTCAAAGTTTACTGTCTGCTGGTCAAAGATGTCAGTGAACTCAGGAGCGTTCCAGTTGGCAAGAGTCGCAGTCTTGAACTCGTGACCTACGTTCATAGCAACTACTTCAGCAGAACTGGCCTTTTGGTTAGCCAAGCCCTTGCCCATTTTACGGAACTTGTAAGTGTCACCAACTACGTTGTTACGAAGAGTTACAGCCTGCTTTAGCAAGCCAGTGCCTTGATAGGCGTGTTTGACCATAGAGTCAAATTCCGTGACCGCCACGGATGATAGTACGTTACTCATAAGAATTTCCTCGAAAAAGAGTAATATTAAAAATAGTTTTTCAAGGTTTTAGCTGAGTACCCGAGTAAACTTGGTCAGCATTCAACCTAAATTTACTGGGCCTTAAAAGAAAGGGGTGTCCAGTGCGCCGATTATACACCTTTTACCCCATATAAATCAACCAAAAGTACGAATGTGAGCTTTACTGCCGCCAAAATCTTGCATCATTTTCTGTATTTTATTTTCATGATTGAGATCAATGCTTCTAAGCAACTGCCCGTCATCACTTCTTTTAAACATTTCTGCCTCAATGTCAGACCAGGTCATGCCAGTAGGACTTTCACCGCCGTCAATGGGCAGCTTGACAGGAGAAGTAGCTTTAACCAGCGCTTCAACAAGCTCAATAGACCTTGCATCAGTAACCAGACCCATTACATTTTCGTAATCTTCTGCGTCCAGGCTATTTTTAAGAAATCCCTCTACGTTTTTAATCCTCTCACCTGCATTGCTGCCAAGTTTTGCAATTTCATTATCTCGAGTTACTTCCTCTGCGGCTCCACTTTGAGCACTTAGCAGTTCCCATGCCTCGCCAAACGCTTCCTGGCTCATATTGGTTTTAGAAGCAAACTCAGTTAGCTCTTGTAACAAAGCATCGTCACTTTCAATCCCTTCTGGGCCTGAATACCCGTCTTTAGGCGTACCAGTAAAGCTGCCAAACTTCTTTTCTAGCTCAGTATAAGCCTTAGCTTGCTCTGAAACAGACTTGTACTTGTCTGACTTGTACCACTCGGGGCTGTCACCAGTCCCTTTAATACCGTCTGTAAGAAAATACTCTCCATCACCAAGGATAGGAGCTGCTGAATCTAGTAGGGTATCGCCAGTTGTTTGTTCTGCGGCCTGATCTGTATTATCTAACATATTACCTCCACGGTAATTTTATAGCACTTCTGCTTGTTGTACTTGATTGATTAAAAATTTAACTAATCCACTTTCACCATTATGGTATGCGGCTTCGTAGTTAGGGTTCTCGGAACCAAAGGGTGTACTGTTTTGAAAAATAAATCTTTGTGTTAAATCTGCTAACACACGCTTACCGTCATGAGTGCCAAAACACCTGTGATAAGCTTTAGCCAACTCAGCAGCTTTTACTCTAGCTGCATCATTGGCTTGTTTAGCTTTAGTGGCGTTAAAGTCGCCTTTATTAATTGTATCCCAACTCATAGAGCAGTTTGACCTTGTTGTGGTGGTTGATTGGAAACGTCCATTCCCTGTTGAGCAGCTTGAGCACCAGCCTGAATAATCTGAGCCTTTTCACTTTGACTGCGAACTAGCTCTCCTGGCATACCTGTTTTACCGGCAACCCATGTACCAAAGTCTTCAATCTTAAAGGCAGCCTTAGAAGCATCTGGCCCAGCAGTTTGCATTACAAAAGACACGGCCTGTTGAACACTAAGTATGTCTTCGCCGTCTTGCGCCCTGGCTAAAGGAGACATAAATTTAATGTCAACGTCTCTGCCATCAAGTTGAATAGGAGAAATAATACCACGGCGCGTTAAGATTGCAGCTACTCGCTTAATAATTGGAACCAAAACCTCTGTTTGCAAGCGACCAAAAGCAGAGCCAATACGCTTTGCAAGCTCACGAGACTCAATAGCAACCTCTGTAGCCGAGCGAACAGCGCCAGAAGGGTCACGCAAATCGTTAAACAACGCACGTTTAATAGCAATCTGCATGTCATTGATCTGGAATTGAGCCAACTGCAAGTTAGAGCCAGTATCCAATCGCTGAATAGATGGGTTACTTGAATTGTTAGATCCTACAGGAATAACAATGCCTGGGCTAATAACTAAGTTGTAAGGATTAGTTACACCATCATCAGTAGCTGTGTACATGCCAGCCAAATCAATAGCAGCTTTCTGCAAAACAAACTCTTTAGCTTTGTTTAAGCTTCTTACATCAGGCAATGCCTGTAGTGCTGGCCCACGACCACGGATTTCACCAGATACTTTAGAGTAACGGCCTGTAACCCACGGGCTAGATGTTCCAAAGTCCTGCATCCAGCTGATTTGGGCTTCACCCTTAACCCATACACAGCCGTAATAAGTTTTAGCTTTAGGCATGTAAACTACACCCTCGCAAAGCTCAACGTCAGCATCAGGTTTTTGCTCAATAGTTTCTTTTATGGCATCAGATGGCTTAAATCCACGCCACTTACGCTCAAGGTTACGCGCCTTTACTGTAAATCTACGCCAGTGTGTCTCCACATTTCCGTGTGGGCCTTCCTCAAATGCAATTCCTTTCTGCGGAATGGCACTAAAAATAATAGGCATGTCGTCATTGTCATCTTCATCAATGCGTAACGTACCTGTTCCTACGAGAAGGTCTAAAGAGTGCTCGTAAAACTGAGTGGCAAAGTTTGATCGGTTAATATAATCAAAAATTACTTCTGCCTGTTCCTCTAGGTTTGTTCTAATGTCATCTTCAGTAACATCAAATTGACCACTTTCAAGTTCTTTTATAATTTTTTCAGATGGAGCAAGCGTAGCCCACCTAGACCAGATAGGAGCAATGTTTTCTTGAAGCTTACTTGCACCCTGCTGAATAGCTTCTAGTGCAGTTGAGTCAAATATGCGATCCATTTTACTTTGACCAGGCATATTGTCATCAAAAAGATTTCGATTAGGCAGAAAATACTCATAGCAGTCATCAAGTACGCTATGCCACATACCATTTTTGGTAAAGGCGCTAGCCTCTCGCCTCTGCAAATCTCTAAGAGATCCTAACTCTTTAGGTAATTCCATTATTTTCTTTCTCCTGAGTATCCAATTTCTGCGTTTTTTCTCGTAGTAACTTTGCTCATTAGCTTGGTAAGTAAATTACTTTTAGAATATTGCTTTCCCATTGTAGCATTTGCACTGTAAGAGTTGTCTCCAATTTCTTTTCTTGCTGCATCTGCCGCAGTGCCAAGAAGAGATTTTGATCCTAGCTTTCCGCGAGTTATAGCCTTTAATCTTTTTTCGTTAGCAGCCATTGTCTTGTCTAGTTCCATACCTTGACGGAGAATTATTGCATTTTCTGCTGCTGTTGCTTTAGGGGCTTTAGGACGGCTTCCCATTATTATTCCTCAAATATTTGTAAAGTTGATATGGAGTCCATATAAATGGCTTGTTAATACCAAGTATTTGTTTGGTATGCCCAACACAAGTGTTCAACATAAAAATAGAACGTGGGCTAGGGTTCTGCTTATAACTAAGCATTATAGGATTGATGCCGATTATACCATTTATATCAGATTCATTATACAGGTCAAATATTCCTGTAGTTTTTGAGTGGACAATGCAGCAGTCAACACTAGGAATAACTACATAGCAGTGTTGAATATCTGTATCTAGGAACTGCGACCACCAATTGTCACTATCTTTTGTGAAGACCACATAAACTTTAGAAGACACTAAAGCCAACCTTAGCCACATGAGGCTTTGTAAATCCACCAGCTCTTCTTAATGCCTGTCTACCTTCACCTTCACCTTGCAATGCGTACTCCAATGCCTCTACTGGGTGAGAGTATTCGTTCTTGTCAGGCTGATCAGCGTATCTTTCGCCGGAAGTTTGCACACGTTTGTAGCAAAACCCACCTTGCAGACCTTTTCGGATCATCGAGGCTTTCGGTAAGACAATAAATCTAGGCTTACCATCCATACACATCTCTTTCATGGGTACTTCCAGGGCAGCTCTACGTTTTAACGGGTCATTAGAATCGGTTGGATAGCATGGAATGCCCGCAGCTCGCATGATTTGGAACGGCGTATCACTGTTTGCTTGGTTTTTGTTGTCACCAGACGGATCACCCCAGCCTTTAAACTCGTGATCAGGGTAAGTATCTTCTATATAACGCTTGAGTGTTGGCGCAAAGTCAATGGCACCGGAGTCTGTCAGTACCATTTCATCAAAACACACCCATCTTCCAATAGAGGTGCGCTGCAAAAAGGCACATGCTGGCGTTCTACCGAAGTCAAACCCTAGAATGATAGGGGTTCCTTTACTGGGCGTGAAGTCGATATGCCCTGCGTGGACGGAATCGGTGTACATTGGGTGAACAGGCTTACCGTTAGACACAAAACCATACTCATTCGCAAGATTAACTTTAATCCAATCATCTGTTTTACCACTTAAACCTCTCTTGTAATAGCTGTCAGGCAGGTTAGTCAGATTCTCTGCGTTGTGATTAAGCTTCCACGACTCACCATCTTTGTACACGCCTCCAGGTTGACGATGAAATACCCAACCTTCAGGGCGCTCTATCTCAGCCAACTTATAATACCAGTGGTCTTCATCAGGGGCGTTAGTGTCACCCAGCATTCCATGATGCGTAGGCTTAATTCCTTCCTTGTTGGACGGGTAGCGTCCATGACGTAGATCAAGCATATCCAAGACTGCTTTAGAGTGCTCTTTAGTCTCGTTTAGCCAAACCCAGGTAGTCTGAATACCACGAGCCTTCTTAACGTGCTCAGGACGGTCAAAGGCAATGAAAATAACCTCACTCTGGACGGTTGTTCCATCTTCTAAGCGAAACTTGATGTAATGAGTAGGGGGTTCTTTGTTGCCCTGTCTAAATGGCCCTAAGTCCTCATGAATCTCTAGCCAGTCTTTAATCGTTGTGGAGAACAATTCAGAGTAAGTATTACGCGCTGCAATGATCCTGGATAGCCGGACACCGTAGTTTTTGTGGCCCTTAGACATCACGGGAGCTTGCTCGCACATAAGGTCAAACAATTTGAGGATAGTCTGTACCGTCTTACCTGAGCCTAGTGGGCCACAGATAAAAGAGTTTTGAGATCGACAGTCAGAGTAATCCTGTAGCACCTGGCCTTGTGGCCCCATACAGTATTCAATTTGGCTCACTTTTTACTCCAGTCAATTGCATCATAAGCAGCTTTGAATCTATCTCTCGACTCAGGAGTAGACTTTCTAGCATGACTACCCTTACCACCATTGGATTCAGGGAAGTGACGCTCTCTTGTCTTCTTATCTAACGCAGCTAACAAAGGTTTCTTTTTACTCATCTTCTGGTTCCTCTTCATCTTCAACTATTTCAGCTATGACAGCCTCTTCTAACAACAAATCAGCCGCATCACTATCAACTGCATCCGTAGTGCCATCAAAGCGCCTGCGGGATACCCTGACTATCGTAGAGTCATCAGCTCTAACTTCAACAGCTTTAAGCTTAGGCTCTGTATACTCAGCTATCTTACCCCAGCCATTCAGGGCAGCAGTCAGCGCAGCCACATCACCTTCCTGTTCAGCTATATAGTCTAGCTTACTAGCAGCCTCAGCCATCTTCATTATAGGATGAAACTGCTCGCCATACATATCCTGAAGCCTAGCCAACAGAAACTTCTTGTTCTTGTTAGGGCTACCTAATCTACTCATATAAACCTCATTGCTTTATAGCAAATAAGAATTGTTTTTAATTCCATTTATTACAGCAACACTTCTCTTCAAAGCAAATGCACTGACTAGACATCTTATCTTCTACTAAATAAAGCAAATCAATCATTGTATCTTTGTCTTTATCAATAAGAGACACACCAAACAACTCAATCAACTCAATGTCACTTTCATGAGCTTCTTCATCGCAAATAATTCTAATCATGCTTCACCTATAATTGGTAATTTTTTTTTGAGAGAGACATATATACCATTCACATGCCACGCTTCGGGGAGGGGGTGCCTCTTATCCACAGCTTACCCACATCTTTTCCACAGCTTATGCACACGCTTATCCACAGGTTATTAAAGACCTCTTTCTATCCACCTATACAGCGCATTATTGCCATACCATAAAGGTATCTATGCCATCATATAGATTGGCCCCACTTACTACAGTTTATGCACCGTTTTAATGGTTCCCTGGAATCCTAGGAGCGATATTGTGTGCCATAACCCGTTCAATCCCTTTCTTTGGATTTAACCCCTTGATTTCATTAGCCCGATTCTACCATAAAGTTGATCATTATTTGTACAGATTGATCATTATTTAATCAGTTATTGGTCTATATTCATAAAAAAACACATTCTTATTTGCTTTATGACAATGGGTAGTATTAGAATCACGGCAAGCCAACTAAATGGCGATTTTAAACCACTGTACAGATATACAGTACTTAATCAGGAGATATAAATATGTATTTAGGTAAATATAAAAGAGAGCGTATCGTTGAACTGTTTTCTTCCTACGCTTTATGGTCTGACACAAGGCACGAAAGCAGCGATAATCACGCTTATGCTATTAAACGCCAAGCTCAATGTATTCTTGAATTAGTTGAGTTGGGGATTCCTCATTTCCTTGAGCAGTGGTCAATAGACGTATTGGCTCAATCTTTTTACTCAAAAGCAACATACACTAGAGAGGAATGTGACCAGTAGATAAATCAAGGGCATTCGTCAGAGTGCCTTTTGTTGTATCTATTTAAACCACTAGGAGTAGTGACAATGCAATATTTAACAGGTAGCACCAAAAAGAAACCGGCCAGCGCGGAACGCGGCTTTATCATGTATCAAGGGCCAAGCTCATTGGATGGCCAGCCGATTGTAGTAGTTGCAACTATGACCACCAATAACGCTAAAACCGGCCAGATGATCCAAACATGGATTTTGCGCGATGATATTAATCCAGTAGAGGCCAGCAAGATCGGCCAAGATTCCAGTATCTGCGGCAATTGTCCACACCGTCACTATAATGGCGGCGCTTGTTATGTGAATATCGGACAGGCTCCAAATTCAGTTTATAAAGGATATAAGCGCGGCATTTATCCCGTTTTTAGCTTTGACGATCACGCCCAATACTTTAGTCATCGTAAAATTAGACTTGGCGCGTATGGTGATCCGGCAGCTGTTCCTTTCGGTGTTATGCGGTCAATAGCTGATCTAGGTTTAGGCTTTACTGGATACACTCACCAAGCAGACCATAAATCTTTTGATTCGCGCTTTTTTGAATTGTGCCAAGTATCAGCAGATACACCACGCCAAGCGGCCAAGTTTCAGGCACTAGGGGCCAAAACCTTTCGAGTTGCACTAGTTGGCGATGCTTTAGCAGATAGTGAAATAGAGTGTTTATCCGATAGTAAGGGGATCCAGTGCATTGACTGTATGCTTTGCGATGGCACCAGCAAGAATATTGCAATCACTGTTCACGGTTCACGTTCTAACCGTTTTAAATCCAATCTTATAGCTGTAGGAGGCTAAACTCATGAAAATTAAAGACCACGAAAAAGTTGAACTGTGCTGTGAAATTGCCTTTTCAATGCTAAGTCTAGACGGATACCATATTCAAATGGTAACTGATGCATACGGCAACGAGTCATACAGCGAAAAAGATCAAGATCGGTTCAATATGATCTACGGCGTTGTGATGGAGCTTATTGACAACGCTCGCGGGGTGGCGAAATGACTACTGGCAACTGGAGAAGTCATCTATTAATAAAATGCGCCAAATGCGTTAAACCAATGGGCTTTTACATAGAGACCGAGCGCGCAATTTGCAACGATTGCGACAAGTCGGAGCAAGTGCGAATATATATGGCCGAGACTAGGCATAGACTAAAAAATGAATCCACTAGGGGCTAAACCATGCAAGCACTAGCAATTTTTAAGAATAAAGAACTAGCACCTGTTAGCTATATAGCCAATATAAGAGGGCGCGGAGTAAAGCATATTCAGACACTAGCCTATAGATTCGCGGATGAGCATGGCTTTAATTATAGCCATATAACGTATCATAAGCACCGCGGCGAGTATTCAACAATAGCGGCCAAGCTATCAGCCCCATACTACAAAGAGGTATAAACCATGAATTCAGCCTATATAAGAATGCAAAAGGAACACGCCAAGAAAGAGCGCCGGTCTAACTTTATAGCGGCCACTATTGGGGCCGTTGTGTTTGCTGGTGGTGCTTTGGTTGGTGCCTTCATGCTCTACTTGGTAACTTTCACCGTTTTATCGTTAGGAGTTTAAGCTATGCTAGATAAAATCATTTTTTCATCCATCGGGATCTGTATGGGCCTCTTTTTTTACGTCTTAATAATCAGTTTAATCTGGAGAATATTCTAATGAGAGTTTTAATAGCTTGTGAGTATAGCGGCAAAGTAAGGGAAGCATTTAGAAAGCGCGGGCATGATGCGTACAGTTGCGATTTGCTAGAATCTGACGACAACAGCCCCCACCATTACAGGGGCGATTGTTGGGAGGTTATCGACCTCGGTTGGGATCTGATCGTGATGCACCCACCATGCACGGCTTTGGCAGTTTCCGGCAATGCCCACTATGGTTCGGGAATGAAACGCCACGGGGAGCGATTAAAGGCGATTGATTGGACTCTTTCACTATATGCCCACGCAAAAGAGAACGCGCCACGGGTGGCAATGGAGAACCCTGTAGGAGTGTTACCAATAAAGGCCAGCCAATACGTCCAGCCATACGACCACGGGCACCCTGAAAGCAAAAAAACCGGCTTGTGGCTCCATAACCTGCCAGAACTGACCTCAACCAATACCCTGCCAAGGCCAGATTGTGGCTATTGGGATAATCAAACGCCAAGCGGTCAGAACAAACTAGGGCCAAGTGCGGATAGATGGAAGATCAGATCTGAAACCTATCAGGGGATCGCGGACGCAATGGCCGATCAATGGGGATAGACCTAACCTTGCCGAGACTTAGCCCCTTAACTGGGGCTTTTTTGCGCATCGTAGTTTATGGAATAGGGCTAAAGTTTGCTAATCAGCTTGTTTAGATACCACTGGGCCTTGAGAGCATCCTCTTTTGGCTTGCCCTTATGCTCCATGCGCCACAAATACTTCTGGACATTGCCCTTGCAGTAACCCCTGAACGCATCCGCACTACTAGCACTAGCTTCGATAGCATCAATGCATTCTATAGACCCTGCCAGATAGTGATTGGGTGAGTTTACGGGGTCGGCTAAGTTTGCGTACACTTTCCCATCTATAGCAGGCATTTCTTTTTTAAGCCTATCCCAGTCTTTAACATCTGGATCACCCATAACGCTTCCTCAAGTAGTTTAGACTGACTGGCATCTCATCAAACGCACCATCATCGACTTCGTGCAGCATCCATATACCACGCCATGACAGATTGGTCTGAGCGTTTAGGTA
>Ga0206127_1001753_pt1 | contig 22815 bp, 23 predicted proteins | sample Helgoland_Spring_6_FD_148646 | JGI IMG/M metagenome (GOLD analysis project Ga0206127, IMG submission 148646) | Pelagic subsurface seawater microbial communities from Kabeltonne, Helgoland, North Sea - Helgoland_Spring_Bloom_20160419_1 | ecosystem: Environmental > Aquatic > Marine > Epipelagic ...
CACTTCAAGCCAATTCTTGTTAAATTGCACCTCCAAACCACAAGTAATAAGCATGGACCAGCAACTACCGGAGCAGCCAAATTTCACGCAGCCAAAGGCCGACGATGAAATCACCTTAAAGGACATCATCCTGAAAATTCAGGAGTGGTGGTCGATTGTTTGGCCAAAGAAAAACGTCATTATCGCCCTTTCGCTTCTGATCGGTCTTTCAGCAGCCTTGTATACTAAGTTCATTAAACTACCCACCTACACGGCATCCTATCAACTCTTCTTCCAAGAAGAAAGCGGTGGTCTCTCGGGTGCCATGCGACTGGCATCGAGCTTTGGTTTAGGCGTAGGTGGCGGTTCAGCATCTTCCAGTGCAACGGTGCAAGAGTTCATTACTTCGCGCAACAACATTGCCCATGCGATGACTGCGGATCTAGAGAATGGGAGGCTTATCGACCGCTATTATGCTGAGGCAGTAGAAGAAGACGAAGAGTTTGCGGTGGAGTTTACCTCAAAGTTTGGTGCCAACCAGCGGTATACGGATTCTGTGCTTACGCAGGTTTACCTCGCCTTTAATGAAGGGGTCCTAGGAGCCACATTCGACGAAGAGTCCGGCGTTTTGGGTTTTAATGTTACTACCTATGACGAGTCGTTTACCTACGATCTTGCTACGCAGCTCGTTCAAAACACCGAAAGCCAATTCAAGGACTGGAAACGTCAAAAAGGCCTCAGCGCCGTTCGGGCTTTTCAGGGGAAAGTAGATTCATTAGAAATCGCCCTTGACGCCACTTTAAGAAGGTTAGGCGAATACCAAGACCAGAACAACTCTCTGATCAGCGCCGTAGACAAAATGGAGCAGATGCGTCTTACCATAGACATGGAGGCACTCAAAGTTGCCTATGGTGAATACATCAAAGGATTAGAGATGTCCAAAGCCGAGCTCATGAATTTAGAAGGCCCATTTAAATATTTTGATGAGCCCATCTTCCCGCTTCAAAAGGACAAAGGTTCTGCTGCTAAAGCAGGCGTGTTTGGCTCAGTAATTACCGGATTCTTATTGGTACTGTTTTTTATTGGCCGCGTTGAGGCGGGGAACATCATGGCCGACTAGCACCATGGCTTCCACTGATGCTTGCTGGCACGTACTCTACACCAAACCTAGGAATGAGAAAAAAGTAGCCGAGCGTCTTTCTGGCGCTGGATATACTGTGTATTGTCCTTTACAAAAGGTACGCCGCCAGTGGAGCGACCGCGTAAAAGTGGTCGAGGAGCCACTGTTCAAAGGCTACCTGTTTATTAAAATAGAAGAGAAAATAAGAGACGAGGTTTTTTCCTTTACCGGCACGGTGCGCTACCTGTTTTGGCTGCGTCGTCCAGCGGTAGTTCGCGAAGAAGAAATCCATACCATCCAAAAATGGCTTGGGGAGTACGATCACGAGGATATTGATATTTCAGACATTAAGCTTGGAGATTACGTGCGCATCACCTCTGGTCAATTCTCTGGCGAACATGCCATACTACTGGACCGTACCCATCACAAAGCCGTCGTGCAGCTCAAAGAACTGGGTATTCAGCTCTCTTTATCACTCTCTAACAATGATCTACTCGCGCTTTAAAAAGTAGGCTCAATCGAGACAATGTGTATAACGAGTAAAAAAAGTACTTGATAGTAGCAATTGGCGTCTGTTTCTTCAGTAATTTTGGCTTCCAAACCAATGCTTCGAGTGCCCTATCCAATATATGTTGGTGCAGGTACTTCAGCCGAACCAGTGAACCAAAGCTACCCTCTAAGGACGATCTGCTATGGGACTCACAGCGGCGAAGCCGTGAAAATCCAAACTAGTACGTTGGACCTTCTAGGACCTCTTATTACTTCTAAAACCCGCTTGAAGCTTTTACTGCGCTTCTTTCTCAATCAAAATTTGAGCGGGTACCTCCAAGGACTCTCCAAGGAGCTCGATGAAAACACCAACAGCATACGGGTTGAACTCAACCGCCTGGAACAAGCCGGTATTCTTTCCTCTGAACTAGAAGGAAGAAGAAAGCTCTACCGCGTGAACGAGCAGCATCCGCTCACGGAAAACCTGACGAACATCGTTCGTAAGGTCACCGGCGTGGATGCATTGGTAGATCGCGTCGTAGTAAGATTACCTGGCCTAAAACAAGTATGGATCTGCGGCAAGCTGGCCCAAGGGGTGCAAAGCGATCAAATCGATTGTATTCTGGTCGGAAAGGCGTTAGACCAGACCTACATTGGTGAATCATGCAGCCGCGTGGAAGAGTTGACCGGTAAGACGGTGAATGCTCAGGTCAGCGCTGAAATACTCCCCGAACAGCTGGGCCAATGCCTGCTGGTTTGGGCGCAAGTAAGTGAAGAAAAATGACAGCCCGGTTGCAGACAACTTTCCCTGTAAATAATAGGGATAAATAACAGCTGGACATCCTATTGACATAAAACCAACGTACGAATACACCGAATTAATAAGACTACCGGTGGTAGTCATAGAAAAAATGGCGATGACTCATAATTCAAAAATATATATTGCTGGTCATAGAGGTATGGTAGGCTCCGCAGTTTGGAGAATTTTAGCATCCAAAGGCTATACCAATTTAATAGGCAAGACGAGTGCTCAACTTGATTTAACAAATCAACAAGCTGTTTTAGATTTCTACAATAAAGAACAACCCGAAGTAGTCATCGATGCTGCTGCAAAAGTTGGGGGTATACTTGCTAATAATGATTTTCCTTATCAGTTTTTAATGGAAAACATGCAAATTCAAAACAACTTAATAGATGGAGCTCACAAGGCAGGAATAGAAAAATTTATTTTTTTGGGAAGCTCTTGTATCTATCCAAAATTTGCTCCTCAGCCATTGAAAGAAGAATACCTACTTACAGATTCTCTGGAGCCAACTAATGAATGGTATGCGATAGCGAAAATCACAGGAGTAAAAGCATGCCAAGCGATACGCAAACAATACAACAAAGACTATGTGAGTTTAATGCCTACGAACCTGTATGGCTCCTTTGATAATTTTGACTTGCAGTCTTCACACGTATTACCCGCGATGCTGCGTAAATTTAATGAGGCTAAACTCAATAATCATTCAGATGTAACACTCTGGGGAAGCGGAACTCCAATGAGAGAGTTTTTGTTCGTCGATGATATGGCAGAAGCGGTGGTTTATGCTTTAGAAAACAAATTACCAGAATACTTATATAATGTAGGTTCTGGAAAAGATATTTCTATTAAGGAACTAGCAGAGATGATTCAAAAGACTACCGGACACCAAGGAAATGTTATTTGGGATGATAGCAAGCCGGATGGAACGCCAAAAAAACTAATGGATGTTTCTAAAATGAAAGAAATTGGATGGGAGTTCTCAACTGAACTAGAAGACGGGATTAAAAAAACCTACCAATGGTTTTTGGATAATATAGATACGATTAAAGAAGTAAAATGGTGAAAGTTGCATTAATTACCGGTATTACAGGACAAGACGGATCATACTTAGCAGAATTGTTATTGGAAAAAGGGTATGAAGTACACGGTATTAAAAGAAGGGCCTCCTCTTTAAATACGGATAGAATTGATCATCTATATCAAGATCCTCACCACCCAAATCAAAGATTAAAACTTCATTATGGGGACCTAACGGATGCGATGAACCTCACTAGAATCATCGAAGAATGTCAGCCCGATGAAATCTATAATCTAGGAGCCATGTCTCATGTAAAGGTGTCTTTTGATACCCCAGAGTATGTAGGAAATGTCGATGGATTGGGGACTTTACGTATTCTAGAGGCAGTTCGTTTACTCGGTTTAGAAAAGAAAACCAGAATTTACCAAGCCTCTACCTCAGAATTGTACGGAGGAATGCCAGAGAACAAAAATGAGAGAGGTTTTTATGATGAAAACTCTCCATTCTATCCAAGATCACCCTACGGAGTCGCAAAAATATATGGCTTTTGGATCACCAAAAACTATAGGGAGGCCTATAATATGTTTGCGTGCAATGGGATTTTATTTAATCATGAATCTCCCAGAAGAGGGGAAACGTTTGTGACTCGGAAAATTACACGAGCGACTGCTAGAATTGCATTAGGATTACAAGAAAAAATCCATTTAGGAAATTTAGATGCCAAAAGAGATTGGGGTCATGCGAAGGATTACGTTAGAATGATGTGGATGATTTTACAAGCAGAAGAGCCCGAAGACTGGGTAATTGCCACAGGAAAAACCACTACGGTGAGAGATTTTGTAAGACTTGCTTTTAAAGAAGTGGGTGTAGAATTAGAATTTACAGGTAGGGGAGTAAATGAAAGAGCTACTGTTGTAAAATGTGCGAATCCTTTGTTTCAAATAGAATTAGGAAAAGAAGTTTTGTCTATAGACCCAGCTTATTTTAGACCAACTGAAGTAGATTTATTAATTGGTGACCCTTCTAAGGCTAAAAATAAATTAGGCTGGGTATCAGAATATGATTTAGAATCGCTGGTAAAAGACATGATGCAATCCGATCTGAAGCTGATGCGTAAAGAACAATATTTGAAAGCTGGTGGTTATCACTCGAGTAAGTTTTCAGATGAATTAAATTAAAAAAAGACTAGCGATGCTCTCGATAAAAATAAAGAAAGTTCAAATATAAATAATGATGAATAGCTCATTAGCACTAGTATTGTCTCGAGGATTAAATAGTGTATTCAACATAATAGGTTTTTTTATTATATCAAAAACTTTAAACTTAGAAGACTTAGGATCTCTCGTCTTTAGTTTATCACTAGCTGGGCTTTTAGGAATATTTGTAAATCTAGGTCTAGGGGATGTACTAATGAATTCCTTATCCATAGCTAAATTTAAGATTGGTAGTATTCTTGGTTCGGCAATAGTGCTTAAAATTGTGGGGTTTATATTATGTATTTTAATAATTTATATTATAAATCTATCTGAAAATCCCACTTATCAATTTGTGAATATCATAATCGGTTTATCGTTATTAGTTGAAATATTTATTGCTTACGAAAGTTACTTTTATTTTCAAAAAAAATCCAGCGTTATAGTAATTGCAAATATAGCTTCGGGATTCGTGGGATTGCTATTAAAATCAGTTGTTGTTTATTGTTTCATGTCCATATGGATGCTAGCATTAACATATTTACTTGAAAGTATTATAAAATCTGGAGTCCTGTATTTTAATGCTAGGACCATTAGCCTAAAAATCGATTCAAATTATTTGAAGGAAAATCTTCCTAAGATAGGACATGTTGTATTATCGGGGGCCTCAATGGTAGTAATATTTAAAATAGATCAGTTGATGATAAGATACTTGTTAACAAAACCGGAACTCGCAGTTTACAGTGTTGCAGTTAAAATAACTGAAATTTGGATTTTTATTTGCATAGCACTCTCAAATTATAAATTTGAATCAATTTTAAAATCATATAAATATTCGTTTGAGCTTTTTGAGTGTCAAATTATAAACCTGTACAAGACAGTTATTTTAATTTCATTAATTATAATTTCATTAATTTTTATAGGATCTTCAGCTTTTGTAAATTTAATATTCGGCGACAAATTTTCGGAAAGTATACCCATACTATATATTTATATAATTTCGTTACCCTTCATGTTTATAAATAATGCTTCATGGAAGTATTTCATTCCACTAAACATTCAAAAATTTGCTTCGATAAAATTATTAGTTGGAGCTGTTATAAATATCATATTAAACTTCACGTTAATTCCATTATTGGGACTTAAGGGAGCTGCAATAGCAACTGTCATAACGATGGTCTATGTTTCAATCTTTGGGAATTTACTCTTTACAAAGACAAAAAGAAATTTCTCATTAATTTTAAAATCAATAAAAAACATCTATCGTGTTAATCAGAAATAAGCATCTTCCAAAAAAACCTCTGTCAAACGACATTTTTCTTGTAGAATACCCAAAAAGCGGCATCACTTGGTTGTGCTTCTTAATATCAAACTCCATTATATCAAATGAAAATAATAACTCTATTAAAGTTACATTCTATAATATCCAACAATTAATTTCAGATGTACATATGTCAAGAGATGTACCTATTAAAAACTTATGGAATACCAATACTCCACGGTTTATAAAAAGCCATTATAAATACAAACAGGATTATAGCAATATTATTTATTTAGTTCGAGATCCTTTATCAGTGATGACAAGTTACTATAATTATCTTTCAGGTTTAGGAAAACTAAATTGTAGTTTTTTCGATTTTGTTAGATCCAAAGAGTATGGAATTGATAGATGGATAGATCATGTTAATTCATGGACTAAAAGCATTAAAAATGGACAAAGGTTGCATATAGTTAAATATGAAGAGTTAATTTCAAATCCTCAAGCAACTCTTGAGAACTTATTTAACAATGTTGGTATAAAAATTTCAAGCGATGCTATTATTAGCGCTATTAAATCATCGTCATTGATTGAAATGAAAAAGCAAGAGAGGATATATAGAAATCACAACCCATTTTATCACCTGAATTTTGTACGAAAGGGCGGAAATAATAGCGATGATGTTGACTCCATTGTGAAAGACTACGTGGAGAGGAAAACAAAAAATATAATAAGGAGTTTAGAATTATGAAAATAGTAATATTAGCAGGGGGTCTGGGTACTAGAATCTCTGAAGAATCTGACAACAAACCAAAACCTATGATTAATATTGGCGGTAAGCCAATATTATGGCACATAATGAAATACTACTCTTCATTTGGATTCAATGATTTTGTTATATGTTGCGGTTATAAATCCTATGTCATAAAGGAGTATTTTTCCAACTATCATTTACACCAATCTGACTTTAGAGTCAATACCATCGACGGAACCACCAACCTTTATAATAAAGGAACGGAAAACTGGAATATAGATCTTATTGACACAGGATTGCACACTATGACAGGAGGCAGACTCAAAAGAATATCAGAGTTAGTGGGTGATACCTTTTGTATGACGTATGGTGATGGTCTAGCAAATGTTGATCTAACTAAATTGATCGAGTTTCATACAAAACATGGCTTAGAGGCTACTGTTACCGCTGTAAAACCACCCGGAAGATTTGGCGCGCTAGACATCACTAATGGAAAAGCGACGTCCTTCATGGAGAAGCCCAAGGGAGATGGAAGCTACATTAACGGTGGGTTCTTTGTATTAAATAAGTCTGTTTTGGCTCGAATTACAGATGATTCAACTGTATTTGAAAAGGGACCATTAGTTGGGCTAGCTAAAGATGGAGAATTAGGAGCATTTATGCACGAAGGTTTTTGGCAGCCTATGGATACATTAAGAGACAAAAATCTCTTAGAAAAGTTATACGTTGAAAATAAAGCTGAATGGAAAAGATGGTAAAAATGAATAAAGACTTTTGGAAAGATAAGAAAGTATTTATTACAGGAAATACAGGATTTAAGGGTAGTTGGTTAGCTTTATGGCTCAATTCAATGGGTTCAAATGTTATGGGATATTCTGATAAAGTATATCCCGATAATATACATGATATAAATAAGACCTGTGAAACTGTAATTGGAGATATTAGAGATTTTCAAAAATTGAAAAAAGCTATACGTAAGTTTAAACCGCAAATAGTAATTCACTTGGCGGCGCAGCCTTTAGTTCGTGAATCTTATGTAACTCCACGAGAAACGTATGAAACTAATTTGATAGGAACCTTAAATGTTTACGAAGCTGTTCTAGATCTTGAATCCAAGTGCTTTATTTTATCTGCAACGACGGACAAAGTATATTTTAATAGAGAGCAGTTGTGGGGGTACAGAGAGAATGATAGATTGGGAGGGCAAGACCCATATAGTAGCAGTAAGTCTTGTGTAGAGTTAATGAGCTATAGTTATAATAATTCATTCTTCAATAAGTCCATTCATAAACTATATACGGCTAGAGCGGGAAATGTAATTGGAGGTGGAGATTGGTCGAAGGATAGGTTAATTCCAGATATTATTAAAAGTTGCTATTCTTCTTCATCAATGGAATTAAGAAACCCATTAGCAACACGCCCTTGGCAGTTTGTTTTAGAACCACTTTCAGGGTATTTAAGCTTAATTGAGAGATATTGGGATGAAAGTAGTGACGATTTTAGTTACAATTTTGGTCCAGATTTTGAGCAATGTTTAACGGTGAAAGCTGTTGCGGAAATAGTGCGAAAATATTTTAATATAAAGTTAAGTAACCTCGTTACGTATGAGGAGAAAATAAAGTTACATGAGTCAAATTTGCTTTTTCTAGATTGTACTAAATCTAAGTCTGATATTGGTTGGAATCCCATATTGACAACGGAAGAGAGTTTAATTAAAACGTCTGAATGGTATAAATGTTTTTATGAAAAAGGAAATATCGTGAAGTTGAGTTTAAACCAAATAAGTAGCTATGAGAAAAAAGCCGTCATTTCATAAATATGTGGTCATTGGGCAAAACTCGAGACTCGCTTTAGATTTTTACAATGAAATTGATAAAGAAAGAGTAGTCTCTTTAGATAGAAAATTGTACGATAATAGTGCGATGCAAAATAATTTTATTGATCTATTTAAGGTTTTGATAAAATTTTCAAATACGGAAACTCTTGTATTAATTTTTGCGGGAATTACAGATTCAAAATCTGCGTTACTCACGGAAGTAAATTATAAAATGCCACTAGAAATAGTAAAATTTTGTGATTTTCATAATATTTCAACTGCAACGTTCGGAACAGTTATGGAAAACCAGATAGTTGATAATGCCTATGTCACTTCTAAACGAAAGCTTCGTGATAGTCTAATAAAGAACATGTATTCGAAGCATTTCCACTTTCAGTTAAATACTATTTATGGTAATGATACTCCACCGAGAAACATGTTTTTAGGAGAAATGATAGAATGCATCCAACATAAGGATGAGTTTAAAATGTCGAGTGGATTACAGTATCGCGAATACCAATCTACTAGGGATTGCATCATAGAGTGTATGAAATTCGTGGGAAAAGCTGACTATGGGGTGCGGGAAATCAACATTAATGAAGATTTTCGATTACGAGAATTGGCAGAATTTATATTTTCTCAATTGGGAATTTTAGATAAACTTATAGTGGACAAAAACAATGAAATTAAGACAGAAATATTTGTTAGAAGGGAAATGGTTCATATTGGTAAAAGTAAAGTAAAAGTTTTTTCGGAAATTTTAAATTATATACAAACTAAAATATGAAGTTTACAATTATTGGAGGTGGCTTGTCAGGACTTGGTTTTTTCCTTACTGAAGAGAACTCTCAAATTTATGAGATGTCTGCAAAAATTGGTGGTCATGCTAAAAGTAGAAAATTTAAAGATTATTATTTTGATGAAGGGGCCCATATCAATCATTCAAAAAATAAATTGTGGTTAGATTTCATTAATAAGGATAATATCAATACTAGAAAAAGCGAAGTAAGAAATTTTCATAAAGGGATCTTTTTTGGCTATCCGATTCAATCGCATTTAGGTCATTTAAAGAACATAGATAAAGTAAGGTATATCAATTCTTTTATAATATCGCAAGTTGCTAATGCTAAAGTCGAATTGAAGAATTATAGAGACTGGTGTATTGCGCACTATGGTATAGAATTGAGCCAGGACTATTACAGAGTTTTCACGAAAAAGTATTGGAGAACATCGATGGAGAATTTGTCAGTTGACTGGCTAAAGGGACGGCTCATTAAGTCTGATTTTAGAGATGTACTAAATGGCGCTTTTGAGATTAAATCTAAGGACAAGTCGGTATTTAGTTATTTTAAGTATCCAAAAAAAGGTGGATTCGAGAACTTTTTTGATAAAGAATATGACTACAATAGAATAAATCTGAACCACAAAGTCACTTCAATTGATTTGAATAATAGAATAATTGAATTCAATAATGAGCATACAGAATCATTTGATACAATAATTAATTCAATGCCGTTGCCAGAACTTGTTAAAATCACAAAGAATGTACCGTCTGAAGTTGCTAAAGCTGCTGAGGAATTATTGTTTACTTCGCTTATTCAGTTAAATGTAGTTGTCAATCGCGATATGTGCGATATTACTGACACAACTTGGTTTTATGTTTATGATGAAACAACGGATATTGCAAGGGTCAGCATTATAGATAATTTAACTTCTATCAATAATAAGGACACAATAGCATTTCAAGTGGAGATTTTCCGTAGAAATGATGAGGACTACAATGTGAATGAAATTTCAATTAAAGGTATAAGGGATTTATGTCAGATATTGAAAATAAACGAAGATGCTATTTTGGATTATGAAACTATGTTCATAAAATATGCATATGTTATTTCGGACATGCGAAGAGCAATTAATGTCAAATTAATAGAGGATTATTACGAGTCTAATAAAGTTTTCGGAGTTGGTCTTTACGGTAGGTGGAATTATGTCTGGTCAGATGTTGCTTTTCAAAGTGGAGTGGATATGGCGAAAAAACTCCAATAATTATGAAATATATTATATCTGGATTATCACCAGGGAAAGGTGGAGTGCCGAAGCTTTTAGAATATTTACAAGTTAATTCTTCGGAAAACTTCAAGTTAATAACTCCGCTTAATTTGAGAATTGACAATAGGTATCTCAATCATATCATTCAGTGGGTTATTCTGAAAGTATTTAGGCTGAGAGTTTTATTTATATATAATAAAACAGTTGTTCTCATACATTTTCAATCAATTGGATTAAAAACGTCAATGTACTTAATTAGGAATAACAAACCTTACTTGTATTTAATTGATAATACTTTCTTTTGTTTGAAATCGTATAACCATAGAGATGATAATGAATGTTTAGATTGCGTAAAGGATTATTCTAGTGCTGTCAAATACAATTGTTCGTCTTTCCATTTTAAACATAGTCGAAGAGCGTACGTTGATTTTTATGAGTTTTTGAAAAATTTTACTCACAAAATAAATTTTCTAACATTAAGTGACACCCAGACTAAGTTGCTAAAACAAAATCTATCAGAAAATATTTCAGTCGAATCTTTATATTTTTTAACTGAAGATTTGGTTAATAGACATTCTAATAAGTTCAAAGCAGTATACCGCAACTATGATATTGTTTTTCACGGATCAAGTCATCCGTCTAAAGGATCGAAATATATTTTGAAGTTGGCAAATTCTTTGTCTGAGCTAACCTTCTTATTTCCATTTGACAGCAATGAACTAAAATTTCAATTTCGTAAAACTAAGAACATATTTTTTGAAACCCTATCCTGGGAAACGGGACTTAACAAATCGGTGATAAACGCTAAATTAGTTGTAACTCCTTCAACTTGGTCAAATACACCTGAGGCTGCAACTTTAAAATCCATTATGGATAATGGTAGTGTAGCCATGTTAAAGACGAAATATGGTTATGTTAATGAATTGGAGGAATTTGTGTTATGTTTAACAGGTAACATTGAGTTTGATAAGGTTTTAATTATGGATCATATTAAAAACTCAACTGAGGCTAAGTCTGAATTAAAATCGACACTTTTCTTAAATGAATATAATTCTAAGGCGATAAATTTTATCAATTTTTTTGAAATAAAGCATTAATGATTTCATTCATACTAGCAGTAAAAGATTATGATCATAGATTAGGTTTTTTTATCGAGTCATATAATCAATTTTCGCATACCATTCATAAAGAGTTAATAATAGTCGCTTCTGTTGAAAATTTTCAAGATTTTAAAAAGACCTACTCGGACGAAACAATTACTGTTATATATCAACGACCAAATGGCATATATAATGCTTATAACTGTGGAATAGAAAACGCAAAATTTGATTGGCTTATGTTTTTTGGTCAAGATGATATTATTTTGCCGAGTTTGGCTTTTATTTTTGTGTCTCGAAATTTGGTCGATTATGACATAATTGTCAACCCAGTGGTTTTTGGGAAGGATGGGACATTATATCCGATTAAAAATTATCTAGGTCTAATTTTCAAAAATTGGTGTCATCAGGGTGTCATTTACAGAAAACAGGTATTCTTAGACCGGAATTTTGATCAAAAATATGTAATTCAAGGAGATCATGAATTTAATATTTACGCAAGTAAAGTTTATAGAGTAAATTATACGTCTTTAGTGGTAAGTTATTTTTCAACCGATGGAACGTCTCAATTGCATACTGATCAGGTTTTTAAACAAGATATGCACTCAATAATAAGAAATAACTTTGGTGTTTTTCCTATGATTTTATCTGTAATTAGAGGGATGATAGGATCAGTGATGCGAAGATTGAATAAAGAAAGAGCAACATGAGACAAAAGATATTCACTATTACGTCAATAAATTACCTGCATAAAGCGGAAGTTTTATACAGAAGTGTAGTCGCGACTGGTCAAATTTGTGATTTTACTATTATTCTTTGTGATAGAAAACAGGAGATAACCAAACTGCCTATTCATTTTCAGGATGTTAGTATTATTTGGGCGGAGGATTTGTTTGAGAATAATGATTTGTTTCATTATTTTGCATTCAAGTTTAATATTATTGAATTTAATACATTATTGAAACCAATAGCATTTGAAACACTTTTACAGGGCTATGATCAAGTAATATATTTGGATCCTGATATAAAAGTGTTTGATATTCTCGAATTTTGTATCTCTTATTCCATAATTCTCACACCACATTACATTACATCTTTGAATGACTGGACTAAGAGACCTAATGATTTGGATTTACTTCGGTTTGGTGCTAACAATCTTGGTTTTATCTGTTTAAATAAAATGGACGAGTCTTTTAAGTTCTTAAATTGGTGGAAAAACATTTGTTTTGATTATAATTATTATGAGCCATCTATGGGACTTGGTGTAGATCAGAAGTTTACAGATTTGGTACCAATTTTATTTGATAAATCGCTAGTCTTAAAAGATTTAGGAATGAATTTGGCTTTCTGGAATATTCACGAAAGGAATGTCGTGAAAAAGGAAGGTCAGTACTTTGTTAACGAAAAGACTCCATTGAGATTTATCCATTTCAGTTCGTTTCCAATGGACGACTTAAATCAAATTGCTAATAAACAGACTATTTATACTGATTTTCCAAATGCTATTTATAAGGAAATATGGATTGATTACAAAAAGGAATTGGAGGCTAGTGTCTTTTATTATTTAAAAAGCACTCCCTATTCGTATAATTACTTTCATGATGGAATGATTATCAATGATTTTCTAAGAAGAAACTACGTTGATTTTGTTAAAAAATTCCCGCGAAAAAAATATGAGAACCCTTTTTTGACTAAAAGTAATTACAGAAAAAATCTTCGCAGAAATTATATTAGATTATCTAAAACTAATGAGAGTCATATTAATTTTAAGATAGTAGATAGAAGCTATTCAAAGGCCGATCGCTTATTTACTGTTTTATTTCGAGTTTGTTTGTTTTTATTAGGCCCATATAAATACGATTTGTTTATAAAATATTTGAACTACAAGACGATTTCTACAAGAGATAAGCATGAGTCCTGTTGAATTTCTCTCAATTCTTATTGATAATCTGCGGTTATCATGGTTAATAGTTATTGTCATTTCTATAACTTTCTTTGGTTTATGGAAGATAATTTTTGGAAAGTATTTGAACGGAATGATATATGTTCAGATGACATCAATATTGGTCTTTTCAATTGTAGTATTACTATTTATTGTTCAAGAAATTTCTAACCAGTCCTTCTTCATTTTTCTTAGTTCAGAGGTCTTTGTCATAGTTATTGTGAGTTATGCTTACAAAAATTTATTAAGGATAACTGGAAGGTTAAATATGAATACGAAGTTAGACAGGTTAAATAGTCATGTAATCGTCTTGCTAAGTGGTTTGTTACTGATATTATTATATGATTTCTATTTGTTTTATAATTTGAATTCCGGGAATAGTCGACTAACGCACAAGGTTAGTGTATTATATAGTTTTATTCGAATTTTCAAGAATTTCGTATCGCCAATTCTCTATATTTTGTTATTTCACAATGTTTATTTAAATAATAAATTGAGGAGTTTGGTTATTTTTTCTTTCTTGGTTTTAGCATCAATATTTAGTGGAAGTAAGTCGGGTTTTCTTATTGTGTTGATGATTAGTTATTTTATCTACAAAGATTTAGCACAGGTAGAAAGAGTATTTAGGTCTTCGTGGAATGTTCTTTATTTCTGGGTAATGTCCTTGTCTCTTGCAATGGTTAATTTGTTTATAATGGATGTAGATTCTGAACATATGATTATTAGAATTATTGATTTTGGTGAAGCTGCAATAATGACCCTACCTATTGATAATCCGGCTGAAACAATATTTAAAAACAATTCCTACTTTTCTATAGTACATAGATCACTGGGTAAGTTAGTTGGTGATTCAAGTAGTTTTGATTTGTCATCATTGTTTGGATTTAGACTCCATGAATATTTTTATGGATCTAATACACTTGTTGGGCCTAATGCTAGAATTGGGGCTATATTTTATTCATTTTTTGAAAGACCAATAATTATATTAACTATTTCTATAATTTCTATTTTTATTTATTTCGCTTCCAGCCTTCATTCTTTGTTCAAAGATTCGAATTCTATTCATTTAAGTTATTTTTTAATTCTCATTAGTACTTATCAAGATGTAGTATTGGACTACAATAAAGCTGTCTCAAATTTTACAACGATTATTGCATTTTTTTTATTTACATTGTTGTTTTTAACTTTAAAAAAATCTCATGTTAAAACTGTTTAATAAATATGGACCTTTCGGTGTCATATTTAATGGTTTAAATTATTTAAAGACCAAAATTTTATATCCAGAGGCTCGGTTTATTAGATTCCCATTTGCTTGTAGAAATAGAAAGTCTATTGACTTAGGATTGAATTTAACTACTGGTATAAATTGTAGGGTAGAGGCTACTATTAGTGATTCTGAAAAAAGAATTAGGCTTGGTGATAATGTACAAATGAATGATTATGTTCATATTACAGGACATAAATATGTTTCAATTGGAAATAACGTATTAATTGCTAGTAAAGTTTATATTTCTGATTGCACTCATGGTAGTTATAGTGGTAAGAATCAATCAAGTCCTAAAACAGTTCCAGAATCAAGAAAACTTGCACAAAATGATGTAGTTATTGAGGATAATGTTTGGTTAGGTGATAATGTTTGCGTCTTACCCGGTGCTCACATAGGGTTTGGGTCAATTATAGGTGCTAATAGTACCGTAATAGGCTTTATTCCAAATAATTGTATTGCGGTTGGTTCTCCCGCAAAAGTTATTAAAGTATACGATTCAAGATTAAAGCAATGGGTCAAAAAAAATAACAAAAGGTAAACTATGATGTCAAAAAACATATTAATTACGGGAGGTGCAGGGTTTATAGGTAGTAATTTAGCATTAGCATTAATAGAAAAAGGACATAAGATCACTGTATTGGATAATTTATCACCTCAGATACACGGTGACTCACCTGATGAAACGTCGCCTTTATATAAAAGCATAAAGGATAAAGTTAAATTCTTAGAAGGTACAGTGACTTCCAGGGAAGATTGGAGAAAAGCATTAAAAGGGCAAGATATTGTTGTTCATTTTGCAGCAGAAACAGGTACTGGACAGTCTATGTATTGCATAGAGAAGTATGCAAAAGTTAATATTCAAGGTACCGCTATTATGCTAGATATTTTAGCGAATGAAGAACATAAAATAAAGAAGATAGTAATTGCTTCCTCTAGATCAATTTATGGAGAAGGTAAGTATATACATCCAGAATTGGGAGTAGTTTATCCAAATCATAGAAATGAAGAGGACATGTCATCAGGTAATTTTGACGTAACATACATGGATTCTTCTAACTTAAAGTTGGTTGGTACAGATGAGGAATCAAAAATTCACCCATCATCTGTTTACGGTATTACAAAGCAAAACCAAGAGCAAATGATTATGACTGTTTGTCCAACACTAGGGATAGCACCTGTAGCTTTTAGATATCAAAACGTATACGGTCCTGGTCAATCGTTGTCGAATCCATATACAGGTATTCTGTCAATTTTCTCTACTCAAATTAGAAATGGAAATGCTATTCAAATATTTGAAGATGGGAAAGAAACAAGGGACTTTGTTTATATTGATGATGTTGTCAATGCTACTATTTTAGGAATTGAAAAAGAAGAAGCAAATAATGAGATTTTTAATGTAGGTACAGGTGTAGGCACGGATGTGTTAACTGTTGCAAAAACGCTTATTGACGCCTATAGTATTGATGTTGCAGTTAAGATAACTGGTAAATTTAGGTTAGGAGATATAAGACATAATTACGCAGAGATGTCTAAGATAAAAGATCTTTTAGGGTTTGAGCCAAAAATATTTTTTGCCGAGGGTATTCAAAAATTCTCCAAATGGGTCTTAAACCAGATAATAGAAAAAGATAATTTAGAAGCTTCATTGGTTCAAATGAAGAAAAAAGGCCTCCTGAAATAAGATGAACTTAGAAAGCCTTAAAAACAAAAAAATCCTATATATTTCTGTTAAGACTTTTAACTACGAATTAGAAATAGCAAATAAATTAAGAGGACTTGGGGCTAAAGTTGATTATTTTGATGAGCGCCCGTCGAACTCTTTATTAACAAAAGGAATTATAAGATTAAAACATTCTTTGATTCAAAAAAAGATAGATACCTATTATAAGAGTATCTTAGCAAAGATTGAAGGTGAAAAATATGATTTCTTTTTTTTAGTTAAAGGAGAAGCCATCCCCTCTTTTTTTATAGAAAAACTTAGACTATTACAAAAGGATTGTTTATTTATATATTATACATGGGATTCATTTGAAAATAATCCTAGGGCATTATCGATATTGCATTTTTTTGATAAAAAATTAACCTTTGATCCGATAGATGCAGAAAAGTTTAAATTAGCGTTTAGGCCATTGTTTTATATTGATAAATATAAAAGTATTAAAAACATTAAAAAGCCTAAATATAAGATGTTGTTTTTGGGAACGGCACATTCCGATAGATATAGTATCAGTAACGATATCGTAAAATGGTGTAATAAACATGACTATGCTACTTTTACATATTATTATATGCAAAGTAAATTAGGTTATTTAATAAAATTATTATTTGATCCTTCATTTAAAGAATTTGATTACAGGAAGCTTAATTTCAAGTCTTTAAGTATAGATAAAATTATGGAATATTATGAAGAGTCTTCTATAGTATTAGACATTAATCACCCTAATCAAAGAGGCTTGACTATGAGAACTTTCGAGGCTCTCGGAGCAGGAAAAAAAATTGTAACAACAAATGAAGAAATAAAGAAATATTTATTTTATAACTCTAATAACATTTATGTCATTGATAGACATAACATTGAATTAGAAAAAGCATTCTTTGAATCTAATTTTAATTCAATTAACGAAGACATATTATTGGAGATGTCAATCATAGGATGGATTAAGTCAGTATTCATTCAGAATGACTCAACTTACTGGCTTAATAAATAGAAAAATATGAAAGGAATAATATTAGCGGGAGGTTCAGGAACAAGGCTTTACCCAATTACTAAGGGTGTTTCAAAGCAATTATTACCGGTCTATGATAAACCAATGATTTATTATCCTTTATCTGTTTTAATGTTAGCTGGTATTCAAGAAGTTTTAATAATCTCTACTCCTGAGGATCTGCCAAACTTCAGAAAACTGTTAGGCAATGGTTCGGAGATAGGAATGAAGTTATGTTACGAAGAGCAGCCAAGCCCTGATGGTCTTGCCCAGGCCTTTATTATCGGGGAAGACTTCATTGGTAGTGATGATGTATGTCTAGTTTTGGGAGATAATATCTTCTATGGGTATGGTTTTTCTGAAACTTTACAAAATGCAAGAAAAAACGTAGGAGAGGGGAAATCAACTGTTTTTGGTTATTTTGTAAATGATCCAGAAAGATATGGTGTTGCACAGTTTGACCTGAATGGAGTAGTTACGTCAATAGAAGAAAAACCGGAATACCCTAAATCGAATTATGCTGTGGTTGGTCTATATTTCTATACAAATGATGTTGTGCAGATTGCTAAAACTATTAAGCCCTCTGAAAGAGGAGAATTGGAAATAACAACAGTAAATCAGGAGTATTTAAAGAGAAATGTCTTAAAAGTAGAATTATTGGGTAGAGGTTTTGCTTGGCTAGATACCGGTACTCATGATTCTTTAATGGAAGCCGGGCAGTTTATTCATACCATCGAAAAAAGACAAGGATTGAAGGTGGCTTGTTTAGAGGAAATTGCATTCAATATGAAATACATAGACAAAGCACAGTTAATTAAATTAGCACAACCCTTAAAGAAAAACGGCTATGGTCAATATTTATTAAATCTAACTAAGTAATAAATGAAGTTTACTAAAACTGCGATAACAGATTTAGTTATTATCGAACCTTCAGTTTTTGGAGATGATAGGGGGTATTTTTTAGAATCATTTAATTTAGAAAAATTCGAAGAAAATATCAGTCCAATAAAGTTTGTACAAGACAATGAATCTAAATCTTCCAAAGGGGTCTTAAGAGGTCTCCATTTTCAGACTCCCCCATTTAGTCAGGCCAAACTGGTAAGGTGCATAGAGGGTAGCGTAATGGATGTAGCTGTAGATATTAGAAACGGGTCTCCAACTTATGGTATGCATGTAGCGGTAGAGCTTTCAGGAGAAAACAAAAGACAATTGTTCGTTCCAAGAGGTTTTGCACATGGCTTTGCAGTTTTGAGTGACAGCGCAATTTTTGCTTATAAAGTAGATAATACATATGCTCCATCATTTGATGCCGGAATTAGATATGATGATAAAGAGTTGAATATTGACTGGGGTATATCCGAGACAGAAGTTCAGTTATCAGCAAAAGATAAAAACTTATCATTCTTTAAAGATTTAGAATCACCGTTTAAATTCTAAAAACATGAATATATTAGTCACAGGTTCTAATGGTCAGTTAGGTTCGGAAATAAAGGATTTAGAAGTAAATTTTACAGACTTTAAGTTTTTTTTCATGGATTTACCGGAATTGGATATCTGCAACAGCAGCCAATTAAATATTTTTATTAAAGAAAATAGTATAAATACCGTTATAAATTGTGCTGCATATACTGCTGTGGATGAAGCACAGAAGGATTCAGATATTGCCGAAAAAGTAAATTCGACGGGTGTATTAAACCTTGTGAACTCATTGGAGAAAGTAAATGGCAGATTAATCCATATTTCTACAGATTACGTGTTTGATGGAAATAATTTCTTGCCTTACCAGGAGTTAGATCAAGTAAATCCCATTGGTGTTTATGGTAACACAAAAAGAAGCGGAGAATTGGCAGTCATCAATTCTAATATTGATGCAATTGTAATTCGAACTTCTTGGTTGTATTCAGCGTACGGGAATAATTTCGTAAAAACAATGTTAAGACTAGGTAATGAAAGAGATCAATTAGCAGTGATTTTTGACCAAGTGGGTTCGCCAACTAATGCGTATGATTTGGCCAAGGCATGTTTAGATATTCTTGCTTACAGTACTAAAGCCAAAATTAATTCTAAGGGAAATCTTTATCATTTCTCGAATGAAGGAGTTGCTTCTTGGTATGATTTTGCAAAAGCAATCATGACTTTGGGCGATGTAAAATGTAATGTAAAACCAATTGAGACAAAAGATTATCCAACACCTGCAAAAAGACCTCATTTTTCGGTGTTGAATAAATCAAAAATCAAAAATGATTTTAAAATTGACATTCCCTATTGGAGGGATTCTTTAGTGAAATGTATTGTGAAATTGAATGAAAATTAAACAGATATCATGAAAAAAAATATACTAATTACAGGTGGGGCTGGATTTATAGGCTCCCACGTAGTTCGTTTGTTCGCAAATAAATACCCAAACTATCAAATTATTAATATGGATAGTCTAACCTATGCGGGTAATCTTGCTAATCTAAAAGATATAGAAGGTAAGGACAATTATACTTTTGTGAAATGCGATATCTGTAATTTTGATGCAGTCAAAATAGTTTTTGAGCAATATAAAATTGATAGCGTAATACACTTGGCTGCGGAATCACACGTGGATAGATCTATTAAAGATCCTTTTTCTTTTGCGCAGACAAATGTAATGGGAACTTTAAGTTTGCTGCAAGCTGCAAAGCTTTATTGGAATGAAGATTTCAAAGATAAATTATTTTATCATGTATCTACGGACGAAGTATATGGTTCTTTGGGTAAAGAAGGTTTTTTTTTAGAATCAACTTCTTATGATCCGCATTCTCCTTATGCTGCATCCAAGGCGTCATCAGATCATTTCGTAAGATCTTTTCAAGACACGTATCAGTTTCCAACTGTCATATCAAATTGTTCCAATAATTATGGCTCTTATCAATTTCCAGAAAAGCTAATTCCGTTATTCATAAATAATATTTGTAAAAATGAACCTTTACCAGTATATGGCAAGGGGGACAATGTAAGAGATTGGCTATTTGTAGACGATCATGCAAGAGCGATAGATATAATTTTTCACGACGGAAGATTAGGGGAGACTTATAATATTGGGGGTTTTAATGAATGGAAAAACATTGATTTGATAAAAGTTCTTATTAAAACGGTGGATCGTTTACTTGGAAGAAAGGAAGGTGCTTCAGATAAACTAATTAGCTATGTTACGGATAGAGCAGGACATGACTTGCGCTATGCAATAGATTCTACAAAACTGAAAGAAGAGTTGGGTTGGGAGCCATCTTTACAATTTGAAGAAGGCTTAAATAAAACAGTGAAATGGTACTTAGATAATGGAGATTGGTTAGAAAGTGTAACATCTGGAGAGTATGAGAAATATTATGAAAGGATGTATAAATAAAAATTATTAAATATAATTGTCAAGAGTCTTTGGACAAGAAATAGTCTTAAAACTGTGCGTCTTCAAAGAAGTTGGACATTATAGTTTGGAGTAGTTTACAAAAAAAATTGCTGATGTACTTCTAAGGTGATTTCTTCTTCGCTGTTTCATAGATTTTTGTTTTAGTAGTCGTCTTTGTTCTAGGATTATTTTGTTCGTACCGTTATAAACGCTAGCTGGTGTGCAGTTATTTAGGGATTCGTGAAAGCGTTCGTTGTTGTAGTATTCGATGTACTCGTCAATAGCTTTTTTTAAATCGCTTAAGGAGTAGTAATGGTGGAGCTTTACGACATTTTTCATGGATCTGTGATACCGCTCTATCTTTCCTTGTGTTTGTGGATGATTGGGTGCTCCATGCACTTGCGTGATGCCTTTTTCTTTCATGAAGGCTTTTATATCCTCGGAGATATAACATGAGCCGTATTCGGACATGATCTTTGGTCTTCTACCCTCAGGAAGTCCAGTCTTTATCAGTGCTACTTCCACATTACGTTGTACATCCGGTGTCTTCATAGTCGTACACAGTTCATGATGAATGATGAACCGCGAGTAATCGTCCATAATACTGGGTCACGTCCTATTTGTGGGGAGAAGATAACTCTACCTACCTTCTCCCCACAAATAGGACGTGACCCGTGAGACGGCCTTTCCCAATGCAACATTGGTTATCGATCGGTTCCATGTAGTACGCCTGGTTATGGATGCCATGCAACACGCGCGTATCTGAAGGCTTCCTATTAAACAGTAACGGTTAAAAATTAAAAATCGTTAACTTAGGAAAGAAGGAAGCAAAATGAAAAAGAGCAAGTTTACAGAGAGCCAGATTATTGGCTATTTACGCCGTATGGAACAAGGCGAGAAGACTGCAGATCTATGCAGGGAAGCAGGTGTCAGTCAAGGTACTATGTACCAATGGAAGAGCAAGTGTTCAGGCATGGAAGTGAGTCAGCTGAAGAAGCTCAAGGAGCTGACGCTTCAAAATACGGTCTTAAAGGATGTGATCGAAAAAAAGCTATAGGGCCTGCCGAGAAGCGGGAGCTGGTGGATTACAGCCGTAAAGAACACGGCATTAGTCTGCGGCAGGCCTGTATACTGTTTAGTCTTCATTTTTCGGTGTACTACTACAAGCCCAAGCCCAATGAAGATCATTTAGTTCGTGATGCGTTATCCTCCTTGGCCGATCGGCATGCACGTTGGGGGTTTTGGATGATGCACCACCGCTTAAGGAACCTGGGACATCTGTGGAACCATAAACGCGTATACCGCATCTATACAGAGATGGGGTTGAACTTGCGCAGAAAGACCAAGAAGCGATTGCCTGCACGTACCCTGGAGCCGCTTTTACAACCGATCTATGCGAACGAGACGTGGAGCATGGACTTCATGCATGATGTGCTGAGCAACGGAGTGAAGTTCCGCAGCTTTAACGTAATCGACGACTTTAACAGAGAGTGCCTGAACTTGACGCTAGACACTAGTATCAATAGCAAGCGAGTGATACGCGAGTTAGACAAGCTCATCGCATGGCGTGGAATGCCCAGAAGAATACGCGTGGACAATATTCCAGAATACATCTCTCATGCTATGGCAGAATGGGCAGATTAGAGGAGTATAGAACTGAAGTTTATCCAGCCAGGAAGCCCCTATCAAAACGGATATGTAGAACGCTTCAACAAGAGCTACCGCGAAGAAGTCTTAGATGCCTTCTCTTTTACGCGCATCAAAGAGGCGAATGCCCTGTCACAAGCCTGGGCATGGATCTATAACAATGAAAGACCACATAAGTCACTTGGATACCAACCGCCCATAACCTTTGCACAGCAGCGACTTCGGAGCTCCGCTCCTTCTTCGCTGCTGCCTGACCAACAATACCAATGGAAATCACTACTTTTAAATGTTACTAATTAAGGT
>Ga0206127_1001755_pt1 | contig 22806 bp, 5 predicted proteins | sample Helgoland_Spring_6_FD_148646 | JGI IMG/M metagenome (GOLD analysis project Ga0206127, IMG submission 148646) | Pelagic subsurface seawater microbial communities from Kabeltonne, Helgoland, North Sea - Helgoland_Spring_Bloom_20160419_1 | ecosystem: Environmental > Aquatic > Marine > Epipelagic ...
GACCGCCAGGTTCGGCGGTGCAACGACGCCCGTAACGGTTGCGCGCTGCAAATCATGTTTCGGCGGATCCATCGCGATGAACATGCCAAAACCATCAAACTGCTGCTGCACTTTTTGCTTTTCCGTGTCTTGTAGCTGTTGGTCTTTCGGCACCGGCGTGCCGCCCGCCCCACCAATGGTAATGCCTTGCGCCGAAGAAAAACGTCTCGGGTCGGTATCCACCTTAAAGATATCTTGATAACGCGTGACGGACCAATAGGGGCCAAAATCACTGTCTGCGCAATAGTGCACCGGGGCCTCGTTGCGCAGACGTTCGAAATATCGCCACTGACCGTCGGCCTGGAACAAGCCTGGTTGCGCAACGTTTAACGATTCAATCGGTAGATCATAAGGGTCGGCCCACTCTGTCTCGCTCGTCATCGTATTACTGCTCCTATTGCCGCTCTCTGAATTGCCGCTCTGAATTGCCGCGCTCTGTTCACGCGCTGACCACTCAGCACTTGCTGAAATTGCACCGCGGTCGCACCCAAATCATGCCTAAACCACCCCGGACGCGCGCAAATCTGCTATTTGCCCAGCCGCGTAACCCAGCTCGCTCAAGATTGCCGCCGCGTCTGCCCCCAAATCCGGCGCGGGCTGAACCTCGGCGCGTGGCAAGCCCTCTACGTTGACGGGATGATTGAGCAGCATCGCCATACCCGCCATGTCATCCGGCGCTGGCCGTATCATCTCATTCACTCGAACTTGGGGATCCGTTAGGGTTTCTTCGATCGTTTGAACTCGGTTCATCGGCACGCCTGCCGCTTCGCATTTTTTCATCCACACACTGGCGCTTTCATCCTTTAATCGCGCTGCAACCAGCTCGACCAGTTCAGCCCCGTGTGCAATGCGTAATTCTGGCGTCAAAAAGCGCGGGTCGGTTACGACCGACGTCAACTGGGTGACAGCCAGAAACTGCTCGAACTCCTCCTGAGTGCGAATCATGGTCAGTTGCACGAACCGGCCATCTTGGCATTCATAGAGAAACCGACCGAACCCGGCCTCGGCCTTAAATGCTCGATAACGCTCATAGTCACCGCCAGCAAAGCCGGCTTGTGCAATGCACGCAGCGCTCCAAAGCCCATTGCCTAATAACGAGGTATGAACCATCGAGCCTTCACCCGTTCGCTCGCGGTGCAACAAGGCGGTGACGATGCTCGCGTAAAGCGAAACCGCCGTCGGATGATCGCCCATACCCGGCAATGCCATCGCAGGCTTTGCACTGGCATCGCGTACCAAGTCCATCAGACCCGATCGAGCCCAGTAGGCGACTAGATCAAACCCCTCACCATCGCGATCGGGACCCTTTTCACCATAGGCTGTGAGCGATGCGTAGATAATGGCCGGGTTTATGGCTTGGATATCCTCGTAATTCAACCCCAAGGCTCGACGCATCGGTAGCGGCTGATTGGTAATATAGACATCGCTGGCTTCAACCAATTGCCGCAGGATCGCAATGCCCTCGGCGCGTTTCAAATTTAGCGTCAGGCTGCGTTTATTTCGAGCATCCATTTGCCAACAATAGTTGGCATCAGCATCGGGCACACCCGGTGTTGCGGACAACAATCGGTACTGATCCCCCACACCCGGCATCTCAATTTTGATCACCTCAGCGCCATAATCGGCCATGATCGTTGCTGCCACCGGCCCGGCGATCCAAGAACCCACATCCAGCACCTTTAAACCCTGAAACACCGACTGCATTAGCACTCCCCCTGATCCTTAATCCTCGGCCTTGTTTTGAATGATTCGCTGTGGGCGCTCGGTTTTCACACGCGCCGTCCTCGGGTAGGATGACACAAATTGAGAAACCTAGCTCGATGTTACGCCTCATTCAATCTAATGATCTAGTACAGCTTGCCCAGCACTTCGGTGCGGTATCGGCTGCGGCGTCGCGAGACCCTCTGGCACCCGAGGTTGTCATCATACAGTCGGTTGGCACCGGCCAATGGCTCAAACTGCAAACCGCCGAGCACCTGGGCATTTCTGCGAACCTTGATTGCCAACTACCCGCTCAGTTCATTTGGCGGCTTTACCAAACCATTCTTGGTCTTGGAAGCCAAAAGCCGGTTGAAGCAAACGCCTTAACCTTCAAGTTGATGCAACGCCTGCCCACGTTTAAAGCGCCCGCAGTTCAACAATACTTGAATGCGGGACCTCGCCCGGATCTACGGTGCTTTCAGCTGGCAACCCGAATCAGCGCTGCCTTTGAAGGCTATCTTTTGTACCGTCCAGACTGGATTATGGCCTTCGAGCAGGGTCAGAATCCGATTAGTGCTGCACCCAACAGCGCCTGGCAAGCCGAATTGTGGCGGTCTCTGATTGCAGCAGATCCAGGTCTTCGAACGACGCACCGAGCCTACCTGCACCAACAGTTGTTGAAAGCGCTAAAGACCACTGATCACAGCACACAGTTGCCCACTCGGATCAGCCTCTTTGGTCTATCGAGCCTTGCCCCGTTACACCTCGAAACCTTCAACCATCTTGCGAATCAGTGTCCTGTGGATCTTTATTTTATGAACCCGAGCGAGACCTACTGGGGGGATATTACGACTGAAAAAAGCGCGCAACAATTAAGACTTGACGCTTTATCGCAAACAGCCCAGACGCCAAACGATGACTATGCGTTCCTCGGCAACCCGTTATTGGCCTCTCTGGGTCGCCAAGGCCAGGAGTTTCATGAACTCCTTACGGCTCAGGCGGATCTTATTGCTGAGGAAGACTTTGTTCCCCGACATCGAACGCATCGATTGGGAATTCTACAAGATGATATTTATTGGGCCCGAGAAACCGAGGATTCTGTGATCGATGGCCTGCTCCCGGAAACCCAGGATGCAAGCCTTGGGTTTCACAGCTGTCACTCACCCCTTCGTGAAATGGAGGTTTTACTCGATCGAATCTACCGAGCGCTGGCAGACCCAGCGATTCGAGTCACCGATATCCTGGTCATGGCCCCAGATATTCAAAAGTACACAGCGGTTATTCAAGCGGTCTTCGGCGACGCCCTCCCCTATGGCATCGCCGATCAAAACCAATACCAAAATTCTGATATTTTGCGCAGTTTCATCCAACTCCTGAATCTACCCAATAGCCGGTTGCCAGCCTCTGAACTGATTACCTACCTAGAAGTCCCAGCCATTGCGCGACGCTTTGGCATTGATGACGAGGGCGTCACGTTTATTAAGGCTTGGATCAAAGCAACGGGCATTCGTTGGGGCCGGGATGGCGCAAGTAAACAAAAATGGTCAGTGCCCGATGAGACGCACTTCACCTGGCAATTTGGACTCGACCAGCTGCTCATGGGCGTTTTGACTGACGAGCCGATCACGGACCTTTCTGTTTTGCCCTATGCACTGCCGCTGGATCACCTCCAGGTTCTGAACGCCTTCCTCGACTTTTGCCAGACGGTGTTTGAAACACAAACCCAACTTGAGACGGTCCGCTCGCCAGAACAATGGGCGAGTGCGATCAGCAGCCTGCTCGAGCGTTTGTTTGATCCTGTGGATCAAGAACGCCAGGATCTTATGAAGTTGCTGGACCTAAACGAAGCGTTTTTACAGCTCTCAGTTGACGCCAACTTTGATCGACGCGTTTCCTTGGACTTTGTGATCGCATGGTTTGATGGACAGTTGAACCGGCCCAATCCAGCAATGCGGTTTATTAATGGCGGCATTACCTTTAGCACGCTCACCCCTATGCGCAGTATTCCGTTCAAAATGGTGTGCTTGATCGGCATGAACGAAAGTGATTTCCCGCGACGAGATGCAGTTCACCCCTTTGATTTAATGACGGATGCACCAGCCCGAATCGGGGATCGTTCCCGGCGCGATGATGACCGTTATTTATTTTTAGAAGCGCTTTTATCGGCCAGGGACCGATTACACATTTCTTATTGTGGCCGGGGTATCCGAGACAATGAACTCAAGCCCCCCAGTGTTTTGGTCAGCGAACTGCTGGATTATTGCAATGCGGTCTTTGGGCAGCAAACGGTCATCGATCACCCTTTGCAGCCATTTTCTCAACGCTACTTCCAAGACCCCTTGATCCAAAGCTTTGAAAATCACTGGCGCGTTAATCCCTCGCGTCAATCCAAAGATCTAACGAGGCTGTCGGAAATCACGTCAAGCGAGCCCATACCGACGAGCCTAAGCATTGAAACCTTGTCCCGGTTCTTGCTGAACCCGGCTCGCTATTTTTTTGAGTCGCGGTTAAATATCAATCTAACCCTGCGCCATGAAGCCATTGAAGACCTAGAACCTTTTAGCTTAGATCCGTTAACCCGTTTTCACCTTACAGACCTTGCCATCCAAGCCCAAGCAACCGGCACGCCAAAAAAACAATGGGTCGCCGACATTTTAAAACAGGGTCTCGTTCCAAACTTCAGTCTCGGCAAGCAGGCCCTGAATACTATTGCCCTTGCGGCTGAACTCTTGTTCAACGAAATTCAGGGCGTGTACCAACTCGGCCGGCCTAGCGTGACGCGAACGCAAAACGTTCATAGCTTCACCTTGCAAGGTCGGTTCGATCAACTCAGTGCAGAGCACTATCTCAGTTATCGAGCGGGTGACCTGACGGCTCGGCATCTCATGCAACCCTTTCTGGCGCATTTATTACTCGCCTCGTCTGGCGCTCCTATCAAAACCCTGACCTATGGCGTTCGAAAAGGACAGCTTGTATCGGGTCATTTTGAGCCGATGGACCAAGCCCGAGCCAAGGACTTGTTAGGCACTTATCTGCAAGCCTTTACGCAAGGCAATTCGGCTTTGCTGGTTTTCCCCTTTGAGACCTGTCGCGCGCTGCTGTCTCATCTCGACAAGGGACTTGCCCTGCCGGATGCGCTCGATCAGGTTGAGCAGACTTGGCGTGACCCAAAGGCCCTAACCGACGCTCAAGATCCCTATTGGTCGCGCTTGATCGAATCACCCTTGACGCTCAATCAACTTAATATCGATCTAGCCCGAGCGCTGCTTGACCCGCTCACCGAAGCTTGGGTCCAATCATGAGCTTTGATCACACCCTTTTATTACGCGAGCAACATCTCATTGAGGCCAGTGCCGGGACCGGTAAAACCCATCTCATCACGACCTTGTATCTCAGGCTGATTCTAGGTCGTGGCACGCCGGAGGGCATTGCGCACCGCGTCCAAAACATCTTGGTTGTCACGTTTACGATCGCCGCAACCCAAGAACTGAAGAACCGAATTAGAAGCAGGATCAAACTCGCTCACGACGCCTTTAAACAAGGCGCTAGCCAAGACGCCGAAATTTCAGGGCTGATTGCGGCCAGCGCACATCCTGAACAGGACCTTGAATATTTAAAACGGGCCCTTTTGTGGTTCGACGAAGCCAAGATTTTCACCATCCACGGATTTTGTGCCCGTGTGATTCAAGACACTAGCTTTGAAGCTGGCTTGTTGTTCGAGCAGCGCTTGGATGCGCACCCTCATGATGCCTTGACCCGAGCAGCGCAAGACGTCTTTCGCAACCTTATGTCAGGTCTTCCGCCCCTTGAAGAAGCCTTAGCATTGAGCCTCTGGCCAACACCCGATGTCCTGGCGAGCGCCATGGCCCCACTGATTAGAGTCCCTCAACTACACTTTTCACCAGCGCCCGCAACAACAGGCTTTCCGAGCAACCTGCCAGCACAAATGCGCGCGGCCAAGGAAGCTTGGATCGCGGAGGACATCACAGCCCTGCTGCGGCGCAGTGACATTCGCAAAAACAGCAAGGCCTGGCATCGTCTGGCCGAGATGGAGAAATTCTGCCAAAACGACATCCTTGCGCCCGATCAAGTGCTCTGGCAATTGTGGACCACCAGCGCTTTAAAGACTCAGATGAAAAAGGGCTTTGAGCCACCCATACATCCTTTGTTCGATGCGCTCGAGGTCATCCAGACGGCTTTAGCCCGGCAAGGGCAGGTCATCAGCTGGCTCTGGCAAACCAATTTAGAGGCCCTGCGCGCGCACCTTATCGCGCAACAAACTCAAGGCGCACTGACCCTGGACGATCTGTTAACGATCGTTATGCACGCCGTAATCGAGCAACCGCTGCTGGCTAAAACCTTGAGTCAAGACTATCCCGCGATCCTCGTTGATGAGTTTCAAGACACTGACCAGCAACAATATGCGATTTTTAAGGGCATTCACCAGGCCGCAAGCCCAGACCACTTACTGATGCTCATTGGAGACCCCAAGCAGGCGATTTACAGTTTTCGTGGCGCCGACATTCATACCTACCTCAAGGCCAAGGACGACAGCGAGCACCAGCATAGTCTTCAAACCAATTGGCGCTCCTCAGCTGAGCTGGTCGCGGCAACCAATCGGTTATTTGATCAACAACAGCTGTTCTCGATGGAGAATCGCATTGCCTTCTTGCCATCACTTGCCAATGCAAAACCGAATCCAGATGCGCTGACGCTGGCCGGTCGACCCGCACCGCCAATCTGGTTTTGCATCGACGATCCAGAATTCGCTCTGAGAACCCAGCCCCAAGATCGCGCCCGCTTGGCCGCAAAATGTGCCGACGAAATCGCGTCCTGGCTCAAACCGGACGCATCGCTTCGGGTTAATCACAGTCAAATTCGCGCCGAGCAGATCGCTTTATTAACCCGAAATCGCTTAGAAGCAGAGCTGCTCAAAGCAGCTTTGCAACAACGGGGTGTCGATAGCGTGTTTCTATCTCAGGATAAGGTGCTTGAGCAGGACGTAACGGTTGAATTGGCCCTCATTTTAAACGCCGTGTTAACGCCCAGGCATCGACCCGCCGTACTATCGGCGCTATCCACCCAATTGCTTCAAACACCGCTTCAAAAGCTACAAGCCCTCCTGCAGGATACGCAAGCGCTCAATCGGGCTTTCGAAACCTTTACCGACTATCAGAGGATTTGGCGGGGCCGAGGCATTGCGGCGCTCATCCTTCACCTAATTAAAGATCAAAACTTGGCGCAACGCTGGCTGAGCCAAGCGGGCGGACCCAGAGTCTTGACCAATCTAAGACACCTTGCAGAACTCTTGCAGCAGCAATCCCAGATAACCTCCAGCCGGGAGCAACTGATTGCTTGGCTCATTCAAGACCACCAGCAGGACACCCAAAGCGTTGAGGACACCCAACAATTACGTCTGGAAACGGATGCGGACCTTGTCAAGATCATGACGCTGCATGGCGCTAAAGGCTTAGAGTTCGATATTGTCTGCTTGCCCTTCGCGCACTTTGGCAAGCCGCCCGCAAACGCGGCCAACAAACCCCTAGTGTGCTACCAAGCCAATCAAGCGGGCACGATTGAGGCTTGGGTCAATCTCGATGGCCGAGACGATCTCAAGCAAGCAGCCGTCGTCGCGCTGCAAGAAGAAGACATGCGATTGCTTTATGTCGCCATGACCCGCGCGCGGTATCTCACTTTGCTCGGGCTCGGTGCCAGCAAGGGGTTTCAAGCCTCCCCAGCCGCACAGCTGTTAGGGTACCCATTGACCGATCCGCTTGCGGCTTTATCACAGCTGCCAGAGTCGCAGTTCAGACTGTGCTTGGACGACGCCCCATCAAACCATTCAGCTGAGCCGCACCTTGCCGCTGCTGAGAATTGGTTACCCGCCCTGACAAAACCCGTGGTTCATAACACTTGGCAACTACACAGCTATACCCGGATCGTTAAAACACAATTACAACCAGCGGCGCCCATTCCACCGCTTCCAACCAGCAACACAGATTATGTCAGGGGCTTCGATGATGACGAACCCGAGCCGGTTGAACAACTGACCCTGCCCGAGCGGGACAGCTTGGATGCCTATGTCACCCAGAGCTTTCCAAGGGGGCCTCATGTGGGCGTTCTGATGCATCAACTCCTCGAGAATATTGACTTTTCAGCGCCGGTTGCGGCCTTTGATCACGCGATTGACAGCCTACGGGCGCGCCTGAATTTGAAAGCTGGCGATACGCCGCTACTGCGGCGGTGGCTAACAGCCATTTTGCGCCAACAACTGACCCCAACCGGACTCACGCTGCAAGGCGTTACCTGTAGCGATCGCTCGGATGAACTCGAGTTTCACTTCCCCGTGCACGGCGCGCCCAAGCTGATCGAAACCGCAAAGCAATTCGGATACTTGACCGATCTAGAGACAGCGCCACTGCAGCTTGAAGGCATGATGACGGGTAGCATTGATCTTTTATGCCGTCATCAGGGGCGTTATTATGTGATTGATTATAAGACCAATCATCTTGGGAACGCGCCCTTGGACTATGCGGCCGAGGCCTTAACCGCGTCGATCCGCCATCATCAGTATGATTTGCAATACCTACTGTATTGCGTGGCCGTTAAAAAAATATTGGCTTTGCGCCAGCCTGAAGTCCCCTTTGAAGACCTCTTTGGCGGCGTGGTGTATCTTTTTTTAAGGGGTATGACCGGCAGCCCAGACGGCGGCGTGCACTTTGATCCGGTGCCAATAGCCCTTATCGAGGCCCTCGAAGCGGGTTTAAACTCATGAATAGCCTGAGATCCGATACCCGCGCGCTCAAACATCAAATGAGCCTGTTGATCCAAAGGATTATGCCGGCAACGCCGCCGGCAACGCTTGCTTTGGTTCATGCTTTGATCGATGCGCTAGACGCCCAGCACAGTCATATCCTACTGACGCCAGAACAAGTGCAAGCCCTTGATACACCAGCCCACAAGGCGCTGATCGGCAGCCCAGGAGACCAGAGCCCCTTGGTGCAACTCGACAACCGATTGTATTTGCGGCGATTGTTTAATCTCGAAAAACGCGTGGCTCAGCAGCTTTTTGCTCGGAACCGCCAGGTTAACCCGGCGTCTGTTACGGCGCCAAAACACCAGGATGAGACAATCAGCGTTGATGCGTTGTCGGTTTCACAACAAGCCGCCGTCGCAACGGCCTTAAACCGGCAACTGACGATTATCAGTGGTGGCCCTGGCACCGGGAAAACCACGGTGATTCGCAGCATCGTGTCAGCACTGAAACAGCTAGACCCAAACCTTCGAATTGCGATCACCGCCCCCACTGGCAAAGCCACAGCAAGACTGGAAGACAGCTTTCGCCAGGACCTCCGCGCAGACCTTGGCCCCGAAATCAAAACCATCCACCGCTTACTGGGCTATGGCGCCGGTAACCGACCTAGGTTCAATCAGATGCGCAGGCTCCCGACCGATGTACTCATTGCCGATGAAGCCAGCATGATCGACCTCAGTTTGGCGGATGCCCTGTTCAGCGCTTTGCCGGACACCGCCCGATTAATTTTAGTGGGTGACCCAGATCAATTACCCTCGGTGAATCTAGGTCGCCTACTGACCGACATCACCCCACGCAACGCGACAGCCCGGCCGCTAACGCCGGTCTTGGCCTCGGCCCAATGCCGGTTAACGGAAAACTTTCGATTCACCGAAGGCGCCAGTATCCATGAACTGGCCGAGGCGCTGCTGGCGGGACAGGTGACCCTACCTGCTGCCGGTGACCGCATTAAAACCATCGCGCCCAAGGCCTTAACCGATGCGCTTTTAAGGTCAGCCTTTAGCGACTACTTCAGTGCGCTCGCCAAGTGCGCAAGCGTCCAGGACCTGCTTAAAGCATTTGAATCTGTCCGCCTGCTGGCCCCGCGTTATCAGGGGCCTTTGGGCGTGCATGACCTTAATGCAAAAATAGAGCAGCTGATGCAGAAACTGGGGCTCTTAAAACGTCTAAGGGGTGCGCATTATCACGGGCAACCGATCCTGATTTTAAAAAATGATTACCAACTGGGGTTATACAATGGCGACGTGGGTCTCTGCCTCGACACCCAGCAACTGAACCCGGCTGACCCAGATCGCGACGAAGACGCGCGTGGACTGATCGCTTTTTTTAACACCGGCTCCGACGCGCAACCGCGGCGCTTTGCTATGAACGCATTACCCGAGCATGAAACTTGTTTCGCGATGACGGTGCACAAGGCCCAGGGTTCCGAATTCGATCAGGTTCTCTTTGTACTAGCAGATGCTTTGGACGACGCAACCCAAAGAACCGGATCTCGGGAATTGATTTATACTGGCATCACTCGAGCCAAGCGCCAACTTACCTTGGTTACAACACCAGAATCCTGGCACCGCGCAGCAAACAATGTCTTGAATCGGCGAAGCGGCTTAGCGCTGCAACTTCAACTGCTTGAGACCGCACTATGAGCCACCTAAAACGACTGCTTTTACAGGGTTTAAGCGTCCTATCGTGCATCTGGTTTTTCAGTAACCTGATGGTTTGGTTGACGGGCCTTGTCTTCATCACGCCATTGAAGCTCATTCCCCTGCCGCGGCTTCAGACCCAGGTCATCACCCCACTCGCACACGGCTTCTACCGAGCGGCTGTACGAATCAACAGCTTCTGGATGCAACGGGTCGTGGGCATTGAAATCACCTTAGAAGGCAGTATCAATCGCCACCCAAACCCCATCGTTGTCTGCAACCATCAATCTTGGTTTGATATCCCCTTAGTCCAGGAGGTCATCGCAGGCCAGGGTCCTATCGTTCAATTTCTCATTAAACGCGAGCTCGTTTGGGTGCCGATTATTGGCTGGATTTGCTTGGTCTTGAATTTCCCGAGGCTAAATCGCTCCGGCGCAGCCAGCGATCGCGCCCTGGACTTGGCGGCCATCGAATCCGCAGCACAAAAACTGGGCAGAGCGCCCGGCGCGCTGCTCGTTTTTGCAGAAGGCAGCCGTTTTAGCACTGAAAAATCAAAGCTTCAAAACTCGCCGTATCCCAACCTGCTAAAGCCGAAACTGGGCGGATTCAGCACGATGCTGAAATATGCGCGGCCCGACACGCCTGTGCTTGACCTCACGATCTCCTACGCCGCAGGCCACGCTCAATTTTGGCGCTGCTTGCATGGCGGCACGCCTCGCATTCGGATTCGGGTGGAGGAATTTCTAGCAGCCGATATTACTGATCCCGAAGCTTGGCTAAACAAACGCTGGCAGGCCAAATCGGCTTGGCTCACTCAGAACATCCAGGCCAACGAACCCTAGCTTAGAGGCCGCCGAAGTGATCCGCCGAAGGCTCATAAAGATACTGATCAAACGTTGGGGCTGCCATCACAGGCTCCGACACCTTTTCGCTACCCGAGGGACTCGCCCCGCTCAGCAAATCGCTCAGGACGTACACATCAACGCCAAGATCCGTATCTTGAAACAACGCGTAGGTCGTGCCATCCCCGTACAAATCAATGCCGGTTTGCACGGCGGTTTGATTGCGAATATCAACCCCGTTTAGAGTGAGCGCATCCTCCGAATCACCATTAATCACCAGCACCTTATGGTCGTTGGCCGGCACATAAGCGTCCAGACTGTTATCCCCAACCAACTCAAACACATCGGCAAAGGTTAAGCTCAGGCTGTCTGCACTGTTGTTGCCGGACATATCGACTTGTTCAAAGTTGGCTAACTGATCGAGTTGACTGAAATCCACGCTGCCGGAAAGCAGGAGCGTATCCACGCCATTGCCGCCATCCATCTCAAGATCCGCGCTGTCAAAGACAATTGAATCGTTGCCATCTCCGCCCAACTGCCGGTCCGCGCCGGCAAGGGCATCTAACTGATCATCACCGCCGCGCCCTGCGAGCGTCTCGCCCCCAAGGCTTGAGCCTGCAAGCACATCATCACCTGAATGACCATAACGGCTCACGCCCGCATTGGTGTGCGTGACATTCACGAGCACATCTTGATCGAAGAACAAAGACACCGCGCCGTCAGAAACTCCGGTAAACAGCTCCGGCGCGTAGGTCATCGTGACAGCACTACCACTACTGGGCTCGACCGCTGTGCGCATCTGGGCAAATCGGTCTTCGGTATAGTCAAAATCACCGCTGAGATTGATGACATCCCCGATGTTCCCCTTGACCACCAAGCCCGCTTCATCGTTTAAGAGCCCATTTGCGCCATCGTTGATACTGCGCAGCGCGCTGGCATCCAGCGCCATGGTCTGGTTGGTGGCATCCTCCATGCTCAGCAATTCAATCCGCTCAAAGCGGTGTCCTAGCCAATCGTCGGCAGTCCCTAAGGTGTTATCAATGCCTTCTTTGGTAAAATCAAAATTAACGGTTCCGGGGAGCACAATTTGATCGATGCCAGTGCCGCCATCAATCCGATTGATCGCAACCGAGTTCAGCACAAAGGTATCGTCACCGGCTTCACCAAAAGCGCTATCTCCTGAATCAACGCTCTTAATCAGGTCATCGCCACCCTTTGCCAAGTAATGCGTAATATTGGCGCTGCCGCTAAAATCAAACACCGAGCCAGTGCCGGTGACATCTTCAAGCACGACCGCTGCGTTCGTCACGGGCGATAAGGAAATGCCCGTCGCGGTCTGCACCACGTCTGCCACGGTTCTTCCATCGATGGTATCCAGAATCAGTCCATCGATGGTATCAAAGGACCCTAAGATGGTTGTTGCACTAATTAAGCCGACACTGGTCGCTGCCGAATAAGTCGAGGTCACCGATAGCCGGCCCCCATTCAGTCGTAAAACACCAGCAGGACCACTGACTGACAGAGCGTCGCTTGAAGCGCTGCCAAAGCCTGCATCAAGGGTTAGGTTACTGCCCGCATTAACCGTAAATTCACTGCTGGTTTTAACTTCCAACGTGCCCACTGCAGCTGCAATGCTCGCAACACCTGCCACGTAGTCCGTCACGGTGTCACCAATACCGAGGGTACCGCTCAGTACCAAGGCGGCGCCGGTGGCGCTCGCGTCAATGATCGATGTTTGCCCCGTTCCATTAGCAACCAGATAACTTCCGGCCGAAATTGTTAGGATGTCGGAGCTGCCGAGGGTGAGACCTGCATAGCCCCCCGACAAATAGATTAGACCACTGGATTCGTGCTGTGCTGCAGTACTGGTTGCATCCAGCGTTAATTGACCCAAAGCATAAACCGAGCCTGTGTTGAGCAGCACACCGTCGAGTTCAACGGCCCCAGAACTGGATCCGCTTGCGTTGATCTGGAGGGTGAGATTGCCAGAATTGGAAAACGTACCGGCGGCGGCATCGCTCCCCACCTTAATGAGATGGTCTAGCGCGCCTGCGGGCGACCCAACCGTCATAAAGCCATCGTTTGTAAAGTCATTGGTAAAAACCACACTCGTGGCACGCCCGCCGATCAGCGTGGCGTCGACCCCGACATAGAGGGACGCCCCAGCCTGTTGCAGCACCGCCCCGTTAAACGTAACGGAATCCAGCAAATAAACGCCCGTCGTAGCCGCGGTATAGCTTTCTGGATCGCGCAGATTGTAAAGATCCCCATCGAAGACACTAACCCCGGACAGGGTGATCACAGCTGGGTCGATGCTCGCCCAATCTGGATCAACCGAATTGACTAAAATGACGTTTGTATCAACCGTCAAATTATTAAAGTAGATCGTTTCACTATTCACCAAGGTCGCGGTTTCGGTTGTGCCATTGGACAGTCTAATGCTATCGGCGGTGCTGCCCTGCAAGGTCAGTGCAAGCGCATCATCCTCGACAACAAAATCAACAGAGCCCGCTAATTGCAATTCGAGATGCCCCGTTAGATTGAGCTCACCCGTTGTGCCCAAATTAGACGTGAAGCTGGTGCCGCCGCCGCTGTCGATGGTAAGTTCACCGCCACGGTATTCGCCATAAGCGTTGTCCGCCAGCGTAATGACCATATCGCCGCTAGGATCTTTAGTGGCTTCTGCGGTAAACGTGACGGAGCCATCAATATTATTGGTTGCAACACTCAGGCTGCCAAGCGTACCGCCCGAGATGCCGGGCGAGACTAGATACGAAATCGGTTCACTGACCGTAAAAGAAACGGTCCATATTCCAGCGGTGCTGGTTTCTACCGCAGAAATCGTCACGGCGCGACCGGGTATGCTGAACACAGTGTCCTGCAATTTGATAAGGCCAGGACTCGCAGCCGCGCTGCCGCCAACGAGCGTTAAACCATAGGTATCGGATACGCCTGAATTAACGAATAAGGCCAGCTCACCGCCGCGCGCATCCAAGGTGTTGTCATTAAGACTCAAGACGCCGCTTCTGACGCTTGAGGCGATAAGACGGCCGTCACTTATAATTGAGGTCTCGCTACCGGCGACCACCTCAAAGGCGCCACTTGACGTGTTGTCAAACCGAAGTTCCAGATCACCATGGTTAACGATGTCCACCCCAATGGCAATGCCGTTATAGACCCCCGCCTCAATCGCGCCAGAGCTGACGATTTGGCCTGAACCACTAATGACTTGTGGGCCGAAAGGCGCAAGCGACAGACCGCCACCGGCTTCAATTTCAACATCCAGGTTCAGCTCGACCGAATCCCAAATGGCGCCTTGACCCGTTTCGCTGATTAAAATCTTGCCGTTTCCGCCAGAATTGACGGCGGCGCCGGTACGCAAAGTGATCCCGCCATGAACCGTCAAGGCCTCACCCAAAACCAGGTTTACCGTATCGGTACTCGTCGACGAGGCGCTGCCCACGTAAAAACTGCTGCCGTAGGCCACCGTTGATTGATCCGCCACATTCAACGTTGTCGTTTCAGCCGTGGCATCGAAGTCGCCCTCCAGCGATAACGTGCCAACCGTTGTTGTCGTTGTTGAAGTTCCATAAGCTGTCGAGGTTTCCAAACTAAAGGAATTCAGGGAGACGGTCTCACCGGCGTCGACCGTTAGGGCATGAACAATCCTCACATCGTCATAGACCGTCGGCGTAAGTGTTTGTAATACGCCACCCGTAACCCACGGACCCGGATCGCTCGCTAACGAGTAGGAGAAAGTCGTCGCATCAACAACCGTGACATCATCAAAATAGTCAAACGCAGAAGGCAAGCTGCCATAAATTGAGATCGTTTGACCAGTCTCCAAGCCGTGAGCACTTTCCGTCACCACCGTCACTGTTGAATCACTACTGGACCAATCAGCACTCGCAATGACCACATTTGAGGCGTAATAATCCGTAACCTGAAGGCCGCCCGGATCAGCTCCTGGGTCTGAGGCAATGTTGTAGGTTACAGTATGATCATCGATAACCGAGATCACACCGTAATAATCATAACCACTGCCAGCACCATCGATATTGACCGTTTGATTATCCGTCAAACCATGCGTGGCACTGGTCACGAGGGTTGCAACGCCAGCCGACCAACTTGCGCTCGCAACGTCTGCAATCAAAGGTTGTTGCGCCCAAACACTGTATCCACTACCGAAGGTACCATCCGCAATACTTTCAAACTCCATATCATCAGAAACCACAACCGAGATGGTTTGCACACTCGTATCGCTGCTCGACACAGTCGTTTGGAGCTCGGTCTCATAACCGGCGGCCAGGTCCGTCGTCAACGTGCTGAAGGTGGTTCCTGAAACAGCATTATCGTAAAAGAGAAACAGCGTATTGGAGTCTTGACCACCAGCTTGGTTGCCTAATGAAGTGTCGTTGAAATTAAGTGTTAGAGCGCCGAGATTGAGGGCGTCGGCATCCGCGCCTCGAACGAGCGCGCCAGTTTCTAAATAAAACCCATTCACCAAGTAGGAGGCGCCGCTTGTAGCGACTTCGAGCTGCAGGTTACTGCTGCTTGCTAAAATCAGATCCCCATCCAAGGTTACACTCGCACCGGAATAGCTGTCAGATCCCGCCCAGGTGTCGCCATCAATCTCTAAAACCCCAGCATTACTGAGGTTACCCTCTAGGATAATGTCGCCCTCTCGAAAAATCAGCGACCCTCCAACGGTGTTCGTAATATCGCCATCGATCAAAACTCGCTCATCGGAATAGAGGGTTTGGTCAGCTGATTCGAGCTTTGTACCCTGCACGACCAAACTGCCTGAGTTAGTGAGACCGCCTGATAATGTCAGGCTGCTGCCGAAACCGTACACAGAACCGCCGCTTAGGAAGGCCCCCGGGTCGCTCGCCGCTGCAAAAGAAAAGCTGGTGATTGAAATGACCGTAACGTCGCCTGTGTAGTTGTAACCCGCTGGAGCGGCATCGTTCATCCTAATCACGTCACCGGTAGCCAGCCCATGGGCCGCTGAGGTGTCAATCGTAATTAACCCAGTCGCCGCAGAATAGTTCCCGCTACTGATTGCAATCGGCAAATTGGATTCCGACTCACCTGACGTCAGGGGCTCGAGATTGATTTCAATATCGCCAAAATTGGTCAGTGTTAATCCGACGCTAAGATTGGTATTGATGCCCAAGGCCTCATTCAAACGAACCGCCGCGGTGGCCGCAATGGTTGTACTGCCATTCAGGGCACTATGACCACCGCTGATGTCCAAGGTGCCATCAATCTGAAGATTGGTGTTCACCACCTCGTTATCAAAGGTCCACTGATCCAAAGCCGAGATCGTTAAGGTATCGGCGGCCGCATTGGTTAGCGGCGCTATGATCACGCGGGACGATTCGAAGGTAAAATCCGACCCGAATTGAGCGGTGGCGACGGTGCCATCGATCACGATCGTACTACCTGATTCGCTTGCCGCCGCGGCCTGACCAAAAACAAGGTCGCCATAACCGGTTATCGTCGACTCAGCGCCTAGAATGACACTACCACCCGCAATAATAAGGTCCGCAGTAGGCGCCAAGGTAATGATGCCCGCGCGCCAATCTAGGGATTGATTCACATTACTAAACAACAGATCAGCATTCGCCTTGATCTCGCCGGTTAGCACCATGTTCGCCGCGCTGAGCTCGTTAGGATCGCTGGCCGGAATATAAAAACTATCTGAGACTTGAGAAATTAAAGTCCCACTTTCTGTGTAAGAACCCGTGACCACCAGGTGTCCCGCAGATCCCGCACCGCCCACAATGAAACCGTTGTAATTATTATTGGTCAGCGTAATGGTCCCGCTGTTCGACAGCGTCTCGGTCGTAACCCGCCCACCAGATGTTATTGATATTGTTCCTAAAGCGCTTTGAGTAAGGCTGCCGGATAGCGCGGTTCCAGAGGTGGTCGAAATCTCAAGTTCAGAAGGTTGTGAGATATTGACGCCGCTATAACCCGTTATCTCGACGGCCCCATCGGTCACGAGGCTCGCTAATACGATATAAGGCGCTGCAGGCTGGTTATCCGGCGTTAAAACTATTTGACCCTTAACCGTTTGAACGGTATCGCCAAAAATAACCGCATCACCTCTGGTTTCGCCGACGATACCATCGCTGGCGGTAGTAAACGCTAATCGGGTCCCGGCTCCGGTAGAAGTCGCTTGAATGACGCCTTCATTCTGCAGTTGAAACACGTTCGCACCCGGACTTGCAAGAATTAGCGTCTGGTTCACCAAGGTGTCTAGTGCCGATATTCCAGCAAAATTAAGCCCCGAGACGCTGCCTCTAATCGTTAGGACATCAGGCCCTGGGCTGCTATTGAGATCAATTAAAGCGGCTCCCTCGAGCGTTAAATTGGTGCCCGTTTCAGACACAACGGCAATCGTGGTACTGCCAAAGACCGCCATCCGATCACCGGATTCAGAAGGCGCCCAAGCATAGACATAAAAGTCTGTATTCTCGTCAGGATCCAAATAGACCGCAGCATAATCTGCCTCGCCGGTGACAAATTCATAAACCTGATCGGTCGTTGATAATATCGACGGGCTACGAACACTAAGAATAAATTGATCGATTAAAACCGTATTGTCGCCATCGCTAACCGATGAAGTCAGTCGATAATCACCTAACACACTGGTCAGGCTACCGAAAAGGACGGAGGATTCTGGCAGCCTATCGGCGCTTCCGCTGATGCTCAAATCTCGGCCAACAGCGCTGCTAGGGGTCGCTATCACAAAGCTGCCGGGTAACGCATCTGTCTGGGTCAAGGTGATCGTGAGCTCATCGAAGTCAGCGTAATTGATCAACAACCCGCTAGAACCGGTTGTAACCACTTGGTGCGACAGAGCACCATTAACCGCAACTGGCGCTGCGTTATCGATGTTAAAACGCAGCTCCGCCTCAACGGTTTCTGTGCCGTCACTTACTTGAACCGTGAAAACATCTTCGATTGAACTGGCATCTTCTAACGCAGCATCCTGTGAGCCGCTATCGGCAGAATAGCTGTAACTGCCATCCGCTTGTACCGAGAGCGTTCCATAGCTGCCCGAGACAATCTGGTTTACGCCGATCACCGAGGACGATGACGACAACCCTCCCTGACGAACCCCAACCACCGTCAACGTATCAGTGATACTGCCATCGGCATTATCTGGATCGATCGCGGAGAACAATACGCCCTCGGCGCTACCGACAATCACCTCATCATCAAACTGATCCGTTTCTATCGTCGCAAGCGTCACAATGGGTGCATCGTTTACACCAGAAATTGTTACCGTTATCGTTTGGCGACCCTCTATCGAGTCGCTAACATCAAGAATCACCGAGTCCGCATTCAAGTCTCGTGCATCGTCCGTTATAAAGACAATTGTGTCGGTGAGCGACTCACCATCATCTAAGCCTTGCACCGAGACCGATTCGTTTTGCAGCGTGTAGGTCCAATCATCACCGACCTGGGCCACGTCGCCAAAATTGGCCGTAATCGGTAATATTACGGCCCCCTCGTTATCAGTTAGCGTGATTTGCCCGGTGACTGTTTGATTGATCAAATCTCCGGCTGTCAACGCTAAACCGCTTGGATCATCGAGCGTGAGCGTGAGGGCCGCTGGCAGATTCGCCGTAAAAATCGTGACGTTCAGACTCACTTCACTGCCGTCAATACTCGTAAACGTAATCGTATCAATCAACGTCTCAGCAGCATTTTCATCAAGCGCCAAAACGACGCTATTGGTATCGTCAAGGTCGTAAACCCATCCGCCATCCTCGGTAACGGTAACAACCCCAAATTGAGCCGTGGCTGAAGAAATTGACGCTTCACCCAGATCCACATCCGTAAGGATAATCTGGCCACTGGCTGAACCATCAAACGAGGCATTGCGCGTGACGGATGCGTCCACTGCCGTCGCGCTAAGGTCTGCCAGGTCGTTCACCCCGGTGACTGTTATCCGAAGTTCTGCACTGGAGGCTAAAGCCCCATCCGACACGCTGTACGTAAACACATCTTCAGCCACTGTTCCCGCAGCCAACGCCTCAACTGCACTCCCATTGGCGGTATAGCTGTACTTGCCATCGGCATTCAAAATTAATGTGCCATAAGCGCCGGTAAGGCCCGTGCCAATTGTCCCGCTAGTACCAATCTGAGATATCGAACCGGATCGCACGGCGGATACGACCAAAGCATCACCATCGACATCCGAATCATCCGACAGCAGGCTTGTGCTGGCAAATTCGCTGATCACCCCGTTTTCGACAACTGCATCAGTATTGCTTACGGCAACCGGTCTATCATTCGCGCCAGTCACGGTTACTCGAAGCTCAGCACTTGTTGTTAAGGACCCATCGGAGACCGTGTACGTAAACACATCTTCAGCCACTGTTCCCGCAGCCAACGCCTCAACCGCGCTCGCATTCGCGGCATAACTGTAAGCGCCATTGGCCGCCAAGGTTAAGGTGCCATAAGTACCTGCAAGCGTCTCACCTATTGTGCCACTTGTCCCAGTCTCGCTTAAATTACCAGCGCGAACCGCCGATACTGATAAGGTATCACCATCAATATCCGCGTCATTTGACAGCAGACTCTTATCAACAATCACGCCGTTCTCAGCCACTGTTTCGATATTACTGACAGCGCTAGGCGCATCATTGACCCCAGTGACTGAAATACGCAGTTCAGCACTTGAACTCAAACCACCGTCGGATACGGTATAGGAAAATACATCCTCTACAATCTCACCCGAGGACAGAGAATCCGCTCTATTCGCCGTGTAGACATAACTGCCATCGGCATTCAGCGTTAAGGTGCCATAGGTACCAGAAAGCGCTGAGCCAACGGCTCCGGCTATGCCAGTCGCACTTAACGCCCCGGCGCGCAAAGCCGATACAGACAAGGCATCACCATCAATATCGCTATCGTCGACAAGCAAATTTTTATCAGCAAGGACTGCATTCTCAGCCACTGCTTCAACATTACTAGCCGCGATTGGCGCATCATTTACGCCCGTCACAGCAATGCGCAATTCTGCACTCGAACTTAGAGCGCCATCCGACACAGTGTAGGTAAACACATCCTGAACGACTTCCTCAGCGGACAGGGCGTTAACTGCGTCCGCATTCGCAGCATAGCTATACCTGCCATCGGCATTCAGCGTTAAGCTTCCATAGACACCAACCAGACTTTCTCCGACCGTCCCCAGCACGCCCGACTCTGACAAAGCGCCGGCGCGGACAGCAGACACAGCCAGTGTATCGCCATCGACATCGACGTCATCCGAAAGCAGGTTCTTATCTTCCTCAAGCTCAATCAACCCGTTCTCAACAACCGCGTCTACATCATCGCTCGCTATAGGGTCATCGTTTACCGGCGTGATTGTGACCACAATGTTGGCCTGAGATACCCGTCCTTGACTATCTTGGACCGAATACATCACCACATCCGATCCATAAAAATCCGTGGGCCCCTTATAATTTAGAGTTCCGTCTTCATTGATCGTAATCGTTGCGCCCGCCTCGGAGGTGGCCGAGATCAGTGATAACGTCTCACCAAAAGGCACAGCATCATTGGCCAGCACATCTAGATTGAGTAAAAGAGTGTCTTCCTCAATAGTTGCGACATCGTTTAGCGCGACTGGCCCCGTTTCCGCAGACAATACCGACACCGATAATTGAACCGTTGCAGCACCACCCTGACCGTCATTAATCGTGTAGGTAATGACTTCCTTACCCAAAAAACTAGGCTGTGGCGTATAGCTTAGAGTCTGATCTTCGTTCACGATTACCGTGCCGCCCGCACTCGCACCGACCACGGTCAAACTCAGTACATCGCCGTCAATATCTTGATCATTAATCAAAACATTAATATCGACGGCCGATTGGCCCTGAATCACGTTTGCCTGATCAGCGACGGCCACCGGCGCGTCATTGACCCCCGTCACAGAGATCCTAATTTCCGCACTCGATTCCAAGAATCCATCGGACACGGTATAGGTAAATACATCCTCAACGACTGTGTCCGCAGCCAATGCCTCAGTGGCGCTCGCGTCGGCCGCATAACTGTAACTGCCGTCGGTGTTCAGCGTTAACGTGCCGTAGTCACCGACGAGCCCTGTGCCAACCGCACCGGTGGTTCCGACATTATTCAAAGTACCAGCATGCACCGCGACCACTGATAAAGTGTCGTTATCGATATCGGCATCGTTCAGCAGCAAACTCTCGCCTGCATCCACAGCAATCTCGCTGTTCTCGAAAACGGAGGCAATATTACTCACAGCAACCGGCGCATCATTCACCCCGGAGACGCTGATTCGAAGTTCCGCAATCGAAGTTGCCGCGCCATCTGATACCGTATAAGAAAAGATATCCTCAACCACTGTGCCCGCAGCCAATGAATCTGCCTTATTCGCAACATAATTGTAACTGCCATTGGCATTCAGGGTTAGCGCGCCGTAGGCTCCCTCCAAAGCGACGCCAATCACGCCACTTACACCATCTTCATTTAAAGTCCCTGCGCGTATCGCCGTAACGGATAAGACATCTCCATCAATATCTTCATCATTAGACAACAAGCTCTTGTCAATAACTGACGTGATCTCGCTGTTTTCAGCAACGGTATCGATATCGCCAATGGCAACTGGCACATCATTGACGCCGGTTATCGTAATTCGAATTTCAGCACTCGAGTTTAAAGTCCCATCAGACACCGTGTAGGAGAAAACATCTTCTACCTCCTCACCGGCCGCCAAAAATTCTACGGTATTCGCTGTGTAACGATAACTACCATCAGAATTGAGTATCAGGCTGCCATAAAGGCCAACGAGACTTTCCCCAAGAGCACCACTCGATCCGACCCCATCTATCGCGCCGGACCGCACGGCAGAAACCGCAAGCGTGTCTCCATCAACATCGACGTCATCGAGCAACAGGCTCTTATCAGTATTCGACTCAATCGTTTCATTCTCGAGAACCACATCACGATTACTCGTGGCGATCGGCCGGTCATTTAGGCCCGTAACGGTAAACCTAAGTTCAGCGCTCGAGGTTAAAGTCCCATCCGACACTGCGTACGTAAATACATCCTCTACCACCTCGTCGGCAGACAACGAATCAGCCGCATTTGCGACATAGCTATAACTGCCATTCGAGTTAAGCGTTAAAGTACCGTAGGCACCTACAAGAGGTTCTCCAAGCGCGCCCTCTGTCCCGCTTTCAGATAACGTGCCGCTCCGAATCGAGGCAATTAAAAGCGTATCGCCCTCAATCAGAGTTGAAAGCAAGCCTTTATCTAAGACCTGTTCAATCTCATCGTTCTCAAGGAGTGAATCAGTAATGCCGACTGCTAGCGGCCCATCTCCGACCCCCGTCACTTCGATCCGAAGCTCCGCACTCGAGCTTGAAGACCCATCCGTTACAGTGTAAGTAAAAACATCTTCAACCACCGAATCGGTCGCCACGCCATCGGCGGCATTCGCGACGTAGCTGTAACTCCCATTCGCATTTACGGTTAACGTACCGTAAGTCCCTCTAAAAGGCGCACCAACTGAGCCAATAGAGCCAGCATCGGAAAGCGAACCGGTACGGATACCGGAAACTGACAAGGCCGCATCATCAACATCCGCGTCATTCAGCAGCAAACTCTTATCAACGACCAATTCAATTTCGCCGTCTTCAACTACCGCATCCGTATTCGTTACCGCAACCGGCGCATCATTGACGCCCGTCACCGTGATCAGCAGTTCCGCGCTCGCGCTCAATGC
>Ga0206127_1001757_pt1 | contig 22790 bp, 17 predicted proteins | sample Helgoland_Spring_6_FD_148646 | JGI IMG/M metagenome (GOLD analysis project Ga0206127, IMG submission 148646) | Pelagic subsurface seawater microbial communities from Kabeltonne, Helgoland, North Sea - Helgoland_Spring_Bloom_20160419_1 | ecosystem: Environmental > Aquatic > Marine > Epipelagic ...
ATGGCGGCGGCGACGGCGGGGGCGGCGATGGCGGCGGCGATGGGAACTGTGCGTAGAGCCGTGTGATGCTTTTGACGATGTAGGAGCACGCGCGAACCGAACCGCCTCCGGTCGTGGGAAAGTGCGCGTCGAGGCCTTCGATGGGCTCTGGGAGCACACAGTGGGGCCCGGGTTCAAGGCATGGAACGATTGGGAATTCCAGATACCATTTGGTCGTGATCGGCACGACTTGGGAGCCGGGCAGCGCACACGGGGGGCCGTGATCGGAGACGCTCGGGTCTGAGGGATCGACGGGTGCGCCGACGGTGATCGAGTTGCCGTCGTCGGGGCCATCGAGTACCGAATCTCGACCGGCGCATGTCTTCTGCGTGCAATCTACGATTTGGCCAAAGCCCCACTGGGTGACGTCTCCACCAACGTCGGTTTCGATCTCTTTCCATGCTCCGTCGGTCGACACCGTGCCACCTACCGTCTGCTCCTGGCTCGGATTCATGTCCGTCTTCAAGTCCTCGATCATTCCGGTCGTCGGGTCCGAGAGGCTCGCCAGGTCGGTGCGCGTGCCGATGGTCGAGAGAATGGTAGCCGTGGTGCCGTCTTCGTATGTTAAGATGAGATCCATTGCGCCGTCGTTGTTGAGGTCCACTTTCTTTATGTCGGTGACTTCGATGCCGGCCTCGTTGCTCAATTCAATGTCGGTTTCAACCGCGCCGGTCAGATCCTTGGCGTCGGCGAGCGTTTTGGTGGTCTTGATGAGCTTGCGGATGGTGTTGCCGCTGGCGTCGACGGCGGTGATGATGAGCGATCCGTAGCCGTTGTTATTGAAATCGTGTGCGAGCACCTTCTTGATCGAGTAGCCTGTGGGGACGAGGTTGGCGAGCGTGTTGGTCGAAAGCGGCCATTGCACGAGGTCGATCGCCGGGTCGATCTGCGCCTTGCGCGGGTCGGGGCCCCAGAGCACGACACAGCCCGTTCCGGAGCATTTGACGACGTCGGCCGTTCCGTCGCCGTCAATGTCGAATACGTCAATGGTTTCGGCGTCGCCGCCGGCCGTGTAGGCAACGTCTTGCACGAGGGACTCGCCCGAGGTCGAGTACATGATGACGCCGTTATTGGTGGCGACCACGACGTCCTCGATGCCGTCATCGTCGACGTCCATGACGACAACTTCCTTGACGGACAGTCCGCCGGAGCCGGCGAGCTCGACGATGTCGTTGGCATTGGAGACGCCGAGCCAATCCTCCTTTTTGATCGCTCCGCCGGTGCCGGTGCCGGTGGGCTGTGTGAGGAGCTGGATCGGGGTGGTGGAATCCGGGTACGTGATGACCACCGCGTCCTTGCCATTGTCGAGCTTGACCGTGGTCAGCTGCGTGCCCTTCTTCCAGCCGCCCGCGGGTATCGTGATGCCATCGAGGAAAAGTGTTTCGGTTTCCTTGAGGTGTCCATCGCCTCTATTCAACAGCAAAACTGGCGCATGGGAGCTTCCGTCCGGACCCTGAAGCATGAGTAGATCTATGTCTGAATCCCCATCGAAATCCCCGGCGACACAGTCGAGCATCGTCGCTCCGTGCTCTAAACGCATCGGAGGAACATCATCAAACTGCCCCTTGACCGACGACAGCGTCGAGAGGAAGAGCTCGTTGCCCGCCACGAGGTCGGGGTACCTGGAACGTAAGCAGACACAAATTCTCGTGAGCAAACGCGCGCAAACAGCGGGAAAGTTGCAGCTGCAGCTCACCCGTCGCCATCAAAGTCGGCAAACAGATTGTCGGTGTCGTCCTGGTGGTTGTGCGGCTCCGTTGGCGCGGTTGTCGATCCGACGGGCAAGTTGGGGTCTGGATACTGAGGCGTCGTAGACCAGACGCTTCCCGTTTGCTTGAACACGTGAACGCCACCGTGTTTGTCTATCACAGAAATTGAAGTGCCATCATCCGACACTGTCATCTCGTTGCCTTCAATGGCCGCGTTGCCGACCGTCGTCTCGACGAGAGCATTGTCGGCAAGCTCGGTGCCGACGGCGCCAGCGTAGATGTGCACGGCGACACCGCCGGCGTCGTTTGAAATGTATTGCACGATGTCCTTGACCCCGTCTGCGTCTGTATCCACGATCTCGACCGAGATGGCCTCTTGGGTCACGCCAGTGTCGAGCTCCACGTAGTCACCCGAAACGAGCGTCTTGGTGCCGTCCTTGAGCTGCTGGCGCTCGGCGGCCGTCAGCTCCAGCAGCTTGGAACCCGTCGGACCCGAGAGTACGACCACGGTGCTCTCGGTCGTCTCACCGATGCCCTTGGTCGACTCCTTGAACTCAAGCGCCGTCGAGTCCGTGTCCGGCAGGTTGATTTCCTTGTACTTTTTCGCGAGCGGGCCGGTGCCGCCGGTGACACTAGCCAGGCTCTCCTCGCTCTCCGTGAGTCCAATCAGCATCTTGTCAAACGTATTCTCGTTGTTAAAGATGATGTCCGGTGGAGTTGAGGGATCGTTGTCCATGTCTATGACGGACACCTTTTCGGAGCCGTCGCTGGCGGTGCCAAACTCGTCGTGCTGAGTTAGCTCGAATGTGCCGATCCTGGTGGGATCAGCGTAGTAGATTGCATTGGGGGCGTCCTTGCGAACTACGATCATGTCGAGTACCTGAAGCGAACAAAGCGATTTTGATAGTGAGCAAGAGCACACGCGTGCACGTAAGTTTGCGTGCTCAAACTCACCCCATCTCCATTCACGTCGGCAATTTTGACGTCGCGCTCGTCGTGCTCGTCGGCGCCGATGGCCGTCTTCTCCTGCAGCGACCCGGGGTTGGTCGGATCGTTGAGCATGACATAGGACGGCTCTCCTGGGCCAGTCATGACGATCAAGTCGGGCAGATTGTCTTTTCGGTCAATGGATTCCTGCACTGTGCATGTACTCGTGGCACACGGGTTGGCCTGCACGGTCGTGACGCCGTTGACGTTGTCGGGGTCGATGCCCTTCGCCTTGAGATCCAGCGACTCGGTCGGAAAGACACCGTTTCCGTCCTCGAACAGGGTGTCGATTCCGGGGACCACCTGCTTCTGCGGCGTCGAGGGATCGCCGTCGTGATCCCAATAGACGATGCCGCCGGAATTCGAATTGCCGGGTTCCTGTGTGACGCCCACGCCCTTTTTCACATCGGTGTTGGAGGTCGAATCGGGTACGTCGGGTGCGTCGTTGCAAACCAGCCACTCGACTTCGACGACCCACGTGTCGAGCCAGCCGTTGGCGGGTGGGAGTGGGGCCGGTGGTGGCGAGGGCTCCGGTGGAGGCGGTGGGGGTGTGGGCAACGGTGGCGGCGACGGTACAAGCGGCGGTGGTGACTCCGGCGGGCGAGTAGGTGCCGGAGGCGGCGGCTGCGGTGGTGGCATCTCGGGCCCCGGCGGTGGGAGTGTTGGCGGCACCGACGGCGGTATCGCAGGCGGCGGCGGTGGCGGCGGTGGTTCCATAGGCGGCGGCGCTGGCTCTGGCGACGGCGGCGGCGCGGGCGGTGGAAGCGGTGGTGGCGATGGCAATGGTGATGGTGGTGGGGCGGGTGGTGGAGCGGGTGGGGGCGCCGGATCGGGCGATGGTGGAATCGCGGGCGGTGGGGTTGCCGGCGACGGTATGTCGGGCGGTGGCATGGGTGGCAACCCAGGCGGTGGAAGCGGTGGTGGCGACGGCGGAGGCGATGGCGGCGGAGGCGACGGCGGGCAGGGAATGATGTTATTCGCCTCGCCGGCAATCATAAAGTTGCGACCCCCGCCGTACCCGGGTTCGTCCCCGCTTACTGTTCCCGCCTTGTCTCCACCGAGGAAGGCAGTGGACATGGTGAATTTGATTTCATCGAAATTTTCGTAGACGAATGTGACGGTGCGTGCTTTTTGGTTGACCCCACTGAACGCGGGATTGCCTTGATCGCCAGCATAGCTCCACCACGGTTTATTAAACCCTGCATTTTCTATCATTGTGGTTGGGGACGCTGGGTTGTCGCCTCCATCTCCGACGTCAATCCCACAAACCCGAACCGTTGATGAATCGCTCATGGTGACTTCCAAAGCTTCGCCTACAGGCAATCCGCTTGCCGGAACGGCCGTTCCATCTTCGTATAGATATGCGATGCCGGTTGCCCCGCCGGATCCAGCGGTGGTGCTCAAGCACTCTGTGCCCCAGACGCCCTCTTCGCGCCTGGCGCGTCCGTCTTGAAACTGCAGGCACTCGGTAACGTCGGGCACCGTCCCCCCAAAATTCGCCCCATTCCCGGTTCCACAATAGTTACAGTTGGATGGAAACGACGTACTAAAGTGCGTGAACGACGGATCGTTATTGCATCCAGGCATCACCCCGTGGTCGAGGTCAAAGAAACTCAATTTCATCTTTGAGATGGTGGCAGGGGTCGTTGTTCCAGCATTGAATATTTTCATCTTGTAAGCGACATCGTAGTAATCCCCCGGGCCTTGGCCAAAGAGAGGCGTGCCAGTTCCACCGACCATGGACGCATACCACGGGACGAGTTGCCCGTCCGCGCTCGACGAAGCCCCATTTCCCACATTTTGGTTAATTTGGAGGAATTCGGAAACGCCAGGCGTTAGGCCGGTCTGTAATATCCTGTATGCCTGGTAATATTCATAGGCTTGCATTCCGCCTGGAATTTTGTCATAGTCGACGTCGACGTGGATGTCGTACATCACACCGAGTTCGTCTTGAACGGCGTTTGCAATCAATATCCCGGACGGTACACTCGTGTCGTACCATGCAGCGCCAGGGACAGCGGTCGATGGATAGGCTGTGTTCTGGGGTGACATGTCGGTTTTGAAAATGAGATAATGTTTTCCGTCTGCATCGGGCCCGGCGCATCGACCGCCGCCGCAAATTGGGTCACCAGCCGGAAGGTCGGAAAGCCATGGGTTCGATCGCCAGTTTCCCATATTGTTGTATTTCATGTCCAGGGCGGTGTTTTCGCTCCCGAGCCGCAGTACACTGAAATCGGATTCCGTAAAGATGCACGAGCCGCCTACTGTGACGTCGGCGGGCAGCGTTTGGGCACGGGCCTGTGTCGACATCACCGCAATTGTGGCCATCGTGCGCCATCGTTGGCGTAAGTCCATAAAAATGTCGACGCTTGCACGCCTCGCCCTACTACGACACACAAGGGAGAGCTGCTCGGTTACTGCTGTATTGGATTGGGGTTATCCTGTGTGGTCAACGCTCTCCTCGACCCAGAACACTCTTGTAGATGGACGTGGCCGACTTTTTCAAGTCGCATGTGGACGACGATACGTTGTGCAATCGCGTGTCGTCCGCGCGCACATTTGGATGGGACCAAAGTGTAGATGCTCGAAGGGTGCTACATACATTTTCGTCGCCTCGTTCCTCATTCGCACTCCCCAGTGTTCGTATGTGGATGGCCCCACAGTGTCCTCTTTCGTTTGACCTCGTCGAATACACGTTGTCGTTTTTCGGTGCATGTGATTTATTCAACCTGATGCGGACGTGTAAACACTTTGCATTGGCCGTCGCCACCGCACTCGACTTCAACGGAGCAACGTTGCGCAACATGGAACGCATGGCCTTACTAAACGGCGTTGACCGCAGTCGGTGTGGTGAGTTTGTAAATGACCTCGATTTGGGCCTTTTGATGCTCGATTATATTGGGCACGCGCATGTGCATCGTTTTAAGAGTGGCAACGAACGACAGGCGTGTCTGAACTCACTGGCTGCAATCTATGTGAGCGGCGGTGCAAAAAGGTCGATTGTTGTGCGCGCGTGCAACCCCATCTACAACGAAGAGGAAATCACCGCCGTATCGCCAAATGGCGACTTTGTGTTGTCATTTTCTGGAACCTATGCCTATTTACTTCGAACACATGACGGTGGGTATTCGGTCGTTGCGCGCGAGGCCGTTGAGTTTGGGCTAGAAGTGAGCACTCGTTGGGAAACAACGGGACTTTGTGTCGTAGTCTGCAACCCGCGCACGAAGCGATGCATCGCCGTGTGCGTTTCAAATCGCTAAAGTTGTTTCCCACACGAGTCAGCAAGCCAGCAAATGGCGCTCCCCAAAGGCCTCAAGTCGTTTTTGCAGCAGACAGCCCCAGGCAAGCTCACCAAAGGAAAGTTCAAGGGGTATCGAGCCGTCGACGCCCACGGCGCCTTTGAAGGCCACGTATTGAAGGGAATTACCAAACGCCTGGCGTCGAAGCTCTACTCAGACGGCGAAATGGACGACCGCGCCACGTCGTCGACGGAGTGGACGCCTGGTGCTTGGCAGGGAAACAATGGCGGTCTTCGTCGCGGGAAAGCGGTCGATTCGCAGGTGTCGAGGCTCGCGGGTGCGAGTACGTCAGCGCGTACAAATGCAAGCAAGTTTAAGTTTACAACTCTCGCATTCTCGGCACTGAACGCCGCCGGGCTTGAGCCAGTTGTAGGCCAACGCGTGGCGCTCTCTCGGCAGCACGGAATCGCCACCGCTGCGGATGTGATTTGTTACGACGCGGCATCCGATGCGCTTGTCGTCGTCGAACTCAAATGCGGCTTCTCCGGGTCGCGCACCCTTGCGGCGACGAAAAAGCGAGTACCACAGACTCTGAAATCGCCATGCTCTGGGGCGTCGGATTGTTATTTGCACCGCCACTTGGCGCAGTTGGCGGTCACGCGCCATCTTTTCGCGACCGAAGCCCGACTGGCAAGTCAACTGAAAACAAAGTTTAACATTTCACAGATTAGAGGTAGTTTGCTATACGTTTGTGACCGTGATACACAGCTACACGGCCTCGGCCCTTGGTGGCAGCGGCGTGGAAAGGCACTTGTTCAAATGTTAGCAGCCTAAAGGCTATCGTGTCCCATTGGTTCTTCGTCGTCCGATTCCGATTCCGATTCCTTAATAGTTGCCTGTGAGTCCGCGGCGTCGTCGACAGTTTCTTGCGAATCGACGACGTCCTTCGGTGGCTCGTAAGGGAACGCGACCGACACAACCGACTCGTCGTCTGGGGTGTCGACATCAGACGGCGGCGCGTAGAGTATCGGGGTCGGAAATGCGACCATGTGAAGCGGTGAGAGCGTGCTCGGGAGGAACGCGTTCTCCCGCTGCAACCCGGCCGCATACCGCGCCCCGATCAGTTCAAAAGAGACATCGCATAGACGCATCAACAAATCAACGAGTGGCGATTGGGGCGACCGGATGTCAAAGTCTTTATGCAGTTCGGCAACCGCCAACTCATTGGTCCGCGCGAACTCTTCATACTTTTCCATTCGTTTGTTCGTGTCTTCGAGCGCCATGTCATCGCCAAGGTCGAGCATCTTCCCGTGCAATCGACACAGTTCGACCACCGTACGGTCGTACCACGGATCTTGACCGGCGGGAACGTGATTGAGCGCTGCCGACGCACCAGCCTCGGCATACAGTCTGGCTTCCGATGCAATCGCCACGCTCAGAAGCATCATCGAGCGCATCGCCGCTGCAAGATCCGCATTGCGATTGGCAGGGGATGTACTGAATTGAAACTCAGCGCCAAATGATCGGTAAAAGTAAGTGCGCAGCAAAGGAAATTGGATTTCGTCTTGGTCATATGGGATGAGGTAATCGTACGAATGCGAAAAAATAGAATGAGATTCGCTAAGCAGTGCCGCCTTTGCTCCATTCCCGTCGTTTGGCAGCGTACGGCTTGCTTCGGTGAACAAATTGGAGTATAACAACGGAACTGGCACGTCGTCGTCCACGCCTGACGATTCCTCGTTGACGTCATCCTTGACGTCATCCTCATCCTTGACATCCTCAGCCTTGACGTCATTTTTAGTGGGGTACACGTCCTCATCATCGGTGTCCGGCAACTCGCCGTCGCTTTGTGCTTTCATCTCGTCGTCCTGTGGCTGAACCGCAATGAACCCATGGGCCAAGAGCGTCTCGTACACAAACGTGTACAATTCGGGGACGTTCTGTTCCATGCGCCGCCTCGCGTTCACATACACGGGCAAAATATTCGACCCGAGATGGTCGTAATCGAGATGGTCGTAATCGAGAATGTAGACCGGAAATTGGCCGTTCTTGATCGATTCAATCGCAGACGAGTTTGCCGAAATCAACCGGATGAAAAACGCCCATTGGCCGATACTTTCCTGGGCATGATTGTACATGTGATTCGCCAGCCACTCCATCGAGTCGATTTGTGGTTGCGATGCATCACACTCAAACGGCCGCAACGAATCGATCATACCACGCAATGCTACCCGTAAGCTCCCTAACCGCCCTTTTAGGATTTCTTTTTGATCCTCGCCCGCCTTGATCATACGACCACGACGCCTATCACGCGCTACCCGCTCCGCTTCCAGCTCCTCGTCTACCTCGGTATCGCTCCCATCCAGATTGCGTTTGGTGGCATCGATTGAGAATTGAGCCTTCCAATTGTCTACCATCGCGTTCACGTCCATTGGGGAACACAGCACTCTTTCGCGAACGCTTCAAATTCACGTGGTGCCGCTATTAGCGGAACCGTTTCCGTAAGTTATGTTTCAGCTCCAAGACCGTACGTTGGTATTCTTGGGTGGGGACACTTACATCCACGAGTCGCGGCCTTCTGTGATGGAGTTTATCATACACCCAACAACACCGCCTTCGTCGCGGAGCATTCCGGCGCCTGGAAAGCGTGGATCGCGATACTTTAGGGATCGAGTCTGTGCGGCCTTGAGTCGACTGATCGTTTCGACATCGGTCGGTGAGAGCGGCGGCGCGACAGGCGCGATCGGAGCAAACGCTGCAAACGCCTCAACCGGTGGCGATGCGACCGCGCGCATACTTGTTGGTGGGACGGCCACCGCCGCAGATGATGGGATCCAACATGACGGTGGGTCGCGCACGCACTGCTTTTTTAATGTGTTTTCTTGCATCGGAACTTTACAATGGGGCCAGGTGATAAGGTCCCGACTGTACCACAGAAGCGGACAAGAGAAGCTATGATAGCAGGAAAGCCGAAGTCGCCGATCACCGTCGTGGATCCAGAGGAATCGCCACCAGTCGCCATTGCTAACATCCCAACCGACGCGATTCCGGTGGCGCCCGTCGTGCAATTCAAAGCATCGCGGATCGAACCCGACCTGGACGGCGTGTTCTTGCAGAACAAGGCATCGACCACAATCGGGTCGGCCGCGGCTCGGGGAGACACTGATTTTCACATGAGTGGGTGCCAAAGGGCCGTAGGTATGCTCCTCACGTCCTCGCCAGAATCCGTCGTTCTCACCCTCGACGAGCACGCGTCCGGCTGCTTCGAAAATGTGAAACGGGGTACAGGTGCGACGCTTTACGTTTCAAATCGGACGCGTATCAACATGACGACCTCTCACATCGCTGTTGGCATCGACGGGACGGTCGTTGACACCATGAGCGGCCAGGCCAGTTCCGCGGTCGATTCCATGCTCGATGCGCAGATACAGCGTTGTTCCTCCGTCATTCCAGCCGTTTATGCCAACTGGATTGGATTCAGCGCAGTGCTCGATGTATCACAACTCACCTTTAAAAATCCGAAAACTGGCCGTGAATATGACACGATGGTGTTGTACAATGACGACAACCATAACCAAGCGTGCAAACGAGCGGCAATTGTCATGGAAGATTTGTACAATCAGGCGACCGCCATACGAAACGAGGTCGTGTTCACGCCAGCCCCACAGCTGTCTAAAGTGGTAATGCGAGTGCCATTTGGAATCGATGGAAGCACGTATGATCTGTGTTCGAGCGTTGTCTCGCGCCCTATCTCGCTCGATCGAATCTCATTCGAATCCCTGATGGCGTCGACCATGCGCTTCGAAACGAACGGAGACGTGGCCAAGTTTAAGTCATTCATGAAGGAATGTGCATCGCCAGGCATTACAGCGTCGCGCTGGTCCGGGGCGGTTGCTAACGCACTTTCCACATTTGTAAGCTCGATCTGTCCGTACAGGATCGACGGTCGCACAATTCTGACACCCAACGGAATGCAGATGACCGCAACCGAGTGCTGGAAAGCAGAAGCCGCTCGCACGAAAGTGGAAACGGCAGACGACTGCGAAGGCGACGCCGCTCACGTCACATCGGTGGTTTCTGACGCTCGCTTGGTCGCACTCGACAAAACGCTCGCGGCCGAATTTCCTGTGACGGCATGCATAGCAAACGCAATGTCGCTCCATTTTGTAGGGATCTGTGTGCTCGCCGCCAACGCCGGCAACGCAGGTGACGCGGGCAAGAAAGGCGAATCCAACATCGCCGGACACGCCATCCCCATGGCGATTCCCAGGAGTTTGGCGTTTGAATCGATGATCACAGGCGTGATGTCGTCCACACAAGGAAGGGGCGCCAAAGAAAGCAAATCAGTTGTCGACTCGCTGAGTGACATGTGGCATGCCGCCATGTTCACTCCAGAGGAGCTCGCGGCGATGCCCGACGAGGACGTTGCGATTTTGAAGAACAAATTACAATTTTCCAATCTGCACCAGAATGCAGAGTTTGGCGAAATGGAGGTGTTGGCAATCGAGGGGACATCGCCGGTTTCGCCATCGCTGCTCTATTCGCGCGACGTTCAAGATCGGATCTCTCGCCGGCGCGTCGCGCGCGGCGACAAAAAAATCTCAGCGCTTGTCGGTGCGACGGTCGCGCGCATGATTACACAGCTCGACGTCGGTGCTTCGACCGTCGAAACAAAAAACGTGTTCTACGGCAGTATGGTCGAATTTATCCTTTCGCCACACGAGGAGATCTTCAAGAACACGGAATTGCGCAAAGCAAATCGCGCCACTGCACAATTTGTGATTTGCGAGCCGGATGATACGCGAAATGCTGGTGTCACGCCAGAAAAAATGGCCACTCACAACTTTGCGCTGCTCTCATTATGGACGGTCGGCACAGAAGCAGCAGCGGATCTCGAAGTCGCATTTGCGGAAGTACAGCGTAATACGATGCCGATGCGCGACGGACTAACTACATTGGATGCGACGACAAGCGACACATATAAACACAATATCAACATACTGCGCGAACTGAACACACACGGGAGCAAGTACTACGGCAACAGCGATACAAATTCGATGGCACAGTACATTTTTGCAATCGCCACGCTGGTACATAACAAGCATTCGGTACAAGTATTCGTCGACAAACTGCGATTACTGGTCGACGATAAAAAGGTCGCCGTATCAATTGACATCGACTCGATGAAAAATTTCATATTGGACGTGAACGGGGACGATGTTGGAAAATTCGTTGTTGTAAACGTCGAATCATTGGATGATACATATTGACGTTCGCGACGGTGTACGGCGCGTGTACGCCAACTATGTTCCTTTTATGGGTTTAAACTTGTCCGAAACGTGTACCGTTTAGGGGTTTAAACGTGTCCGAACTTACGCTTGCGCTTGCCAATGGCCTTGTTGCGAGCGAGACCGGCGTTTACGCGCTCGTCCTCGGGGATGGCCTTGATGTTGTCGTAGAAGAGCTCGCAGATGAGGAGTGGGCGATCGGATTGCTTGGGCGGCAGCTCAAAGTCCAGATCGGCGAGGTTGATGATGGTGCGCACGAGCTCGGCGAGGCGGCGCGCCCACTGGGCCGTCTGCTTGGGGTGGACGTGGACGATTTGGTGGTCTTTGTTGGCGGGTGTGAAGCAGGACGGCTGGCGAACGCCGGCGTAGTCGGTGTAGGCGTCGGGGTTGAAGCGGATCATCACGACGGTCTTGCCGCGGTTTTGCAGGACGAAGCTCGCCTCGCGCTCGCGCTCTTTGGCACACAGGTAGGCGCGATGGGAGTGCTCGTCGATTTCGACGATGATCACGCGGTCGGCGATTGTGCAACGGGCGTCGGGGCGGGCGCGCGTGCCGACCATGAAGGTGCGGTGCGTAAACGACTTGTCGAAGACCCAGTTGTAGTCGGGGAAGGCCTTCTCGAGCACCGCGCGTGTGGCCTGCTCCTTGGCGTGGACCGAGCTTCGGGCGGACTTGGCGCGGGGGTCGTTGGGGTACGAGAAGCAAAAGCAGCTCGCGCACCGACCGTCGAAGCGGTCTGCCTTGCCCAATTCCACCGAGACCCCCATGGCACACTCGCCGCACCCAACCGGACCGATGCAGCGTTTGCCACCGCCGTGCTGGATACAGTGCGTTGGTGTGTCGCCGGGGGTGTTTGAGTGCGCCACCTGGGAGCACTCGTGGCACGCGCGCTCGTACTTCGTTCCACCGGTGGCGACGACGCGGTAGGGCACGTACTTGGTCTTCCAGTCGACGTGCCAGTAGACCGTCCCGGCGTTGGCGTCTTTGGCGGCGGCGGGTGCGCGCTCGAGGCCGTCGAGACGGCGGTCGTCGGCCTTGCGTTTGGTCACCTCGGCTTCGAAGCGCGTGGCTTCGGCGGTGCGCACCACCGCGAGCGCGGCGATGCACTTTGCCTCGTCGGTCAATGCGAAGCTCGACGTGTACAGGAGCTTGGTCTTACCATCGGCCGCCGTCACGAGGCGGTCGAGGCACTGACCTCGCCACTTTTCGCAATTCGACTTCCAGTTCACCCCGGGCGTCGTCGATTGGTGCGCCGCGGGCGTATGTTCCTTGTGCTTGCGCGTCGGGGGCACGCCCGCGGCGTCGAGCTCCTTCTCCTTGTCGACGCGCCACTTGGCGAGCACGGCCACGTCCATGCTGTACGGTGAGAAGTGTAATTTCCCATCGCGTTTGAATTGCATGCAGTACTTGCCCGTTGGTTTGTTCAAATACAACCCATTGGGCCGTTTCGACATCACCACAGTGTATGCTTTGGGTGTTTCTTAACATTTGCATTGTCGATCGCAGATGCCCAATGCTGCCTGCACATCAGCCCCCAAGAATCGATTGCCTCGCGCTAAGCTAGTTTCCGCTTCTGTCGTGGTCCGTACCATTGAGATCGATGGAGGTTGAGAAGGATCTAGAACCATCTGACAAGCCATGGACGATTTTTACTCAGCAAATCAAACGATCTAAACAAATCGACAACCTTATAATTGCAAAGCCTAATGCAATCTCAACGACTGATCTGAAATCAGTGACAAAATCAATCGTTTCCGGCATGAAAGAATCCTACCTCGAACATCTGGCAGTTTTACCGATTGAAGATTTGAGCGATTCGTATCTAAGCTCGTTTGCCCGATACACTGATGGGATGCCTCTCAAAGACTACGAAAATGCCCTCGATTTGGTGCCCGAACTTGTCAACCTCGTATCGCTGGCGGATGCGTTACCGCTCGATGGGTCCAAGTTGCCATTCGATCTGAAAAAAATCGCAGTGCGCTGTCGTGGTGCAATTTACTTCGCGCCCAGGCGGTTCACCGCGGTGCAACTGCCATTTGACTGCCCGAGATCACGCGTGCTTCTATTTCACACAGGGCGGGTCGTGGGAACCGGCTGCAATTCGCCACAGGCTGCAAAATTGGCCGTGGCACGCGCACTCAAAGCGATTGCCGAAGACGCTGGTGTGCACGTGGCGATTCGACGATTTTCTGTAATCAATCAAGTGGGTGCGATCGCACTGGGAGCTCGTTTAAACTGCGATTTGTTCGCCGACGAACACTCGGCGACCGCTCATTACGATCCAAAGAGTTTCGTTGGGATGCCGTGGCGTCCGATGCATGAATCGATATGTGCAGAGGTCTACTCGACTGGAAAGGCAAATCTTCCTGGATCGAGGCGCGAGCGGCAGTTGCTGCGATCGTTTGCTCGTATTGCACCGGAGTTGTTACGATACTCATCGAAGCCCGAGCTGGCGATGCGCTTTTCGGAACAACTTCGGAAGGTGCATCGGCCAAATTGTAATACCCGTTCGGCGCCAAGAGTTGAGCAACAGACACAGGCGGATGCATCGGCGCACGTTCCCAATGCGCTCGTATCGTTATGGGACGACGATGATGAGCATGTGAGAAGCCGCAAATTGAGCGGGGGGAATCGAAAACTAATCGACACGAGTGCCAATTACGAGGAAGAGCAGGCATTTGGAGACTTGTTTGACATGTTCTAAGCATGTTCTCTAAGTAGTTTGTACATCCGCTAAAGTAAAACGAATACGGTTGTATGAATCACAGAACAATGATCGACAACAAAGTTTGGTTGTTTGGGGTGTGTTGGAGCGTGTGGAAATTATTCGATAAATATCTACTCGAATATTCGCCAGTGTCTGAACTTTTGATGCTCGCCGTGTGCGCGGTCGGCTGGGGGTTGCCGAGCATGCTTGCATGTGCGCGGAGACGAGTGATGGCGTTAGACGAAACCATGAGTCGCATTTAATTACCACTTGGTCTTTTTTGCAATCCCGTACTCGTCGTCGTTCGATGCCAGTGCTCGTTTTTTGTATAGCTTGTCGTCGTCACCCTCGTCGTCGTCGTCCTCGTCGTCGTCCTCGTCGTCGTCCTCGTCGTCGTCATCCTCGTCGTCCTCGTCGTCGTCCTCGTCGTCACCCCCCGCGTCGTCACTCGAAAACCCGTCGTCGCCACTCTCGTCGCTTTCGTCGCTTTCGTCGCTTTCGTCGTTTGAATCGCTGTATGTGTCGCCGACATCGCTGTATGTGTCACCGACACCCGTTGCGATTTTTAAGACGATCTCGGTGGCATCGTGCACGAAGTCATCAATGTCCTTTTCAATCAATGCCCTTTTCAGTGAATTCACGTGGTCTTTGCTGTGTGTAGAGCTGAAGCGCTCGCAGCCGTCGATCCACCGATCGGGCAGGTGGGTCCGACCAATGCGGCGGTTCGTGCCGATCCACTGATGGATGACAGACTCGAGCTCTTGCTGAAAATCTACCGCATTCCCAATTTCGATTCGAACGTTAAGTTCGATACACATCAGCCGAATTGTTTCCATGTGGCGGTTGTCAGTTTCCAAAAATTCCAATGCGTGGCGGATGTAGCGAGGGTGCTTGCCGAGCGCTTCAAGCCCGATGACTATTATATCGCGCTCCGGTCGATCGATCGTATTTATTTTTGTATTTTCGACCCACGTTGAAATCGCACCACCGACTTTGTCACGGGTGGAGGCTGGCATGATTGTTCTGTGCGTGTCAGGTGGACAGTTGTTGATAATACCGTTCTATGTTCATAGAGCTAGCGGGGGGGGCCAGGGCGTGCGCAATTTTTGAGACACAGTGTCAAAAATGTACACGTCGGTTTCATCGGTCGACTTGGCAAATTACGCTGCCGCCAGCCGCGTCAAACGCCTGAATAAGCTCAGTAATAACTGGATTGTTGGGATCCTGCTCGATCTCTTGTTTGGCGCCGGACCATGGGTCTTCGGCGTCGCAATCGCAGCCGCCGGTCTTACGGCCATCTATACCGAGATGGCGGGTGCAAAGGACACATTTGCGCTTTTCAACGCACCGGTTGCCATCACCGCCATCTCGACGTTTGCGTCATTTTTGCTCGTCGGGAAACAAGGCGCAAATTTAGCCAACAACGCCAAGATCATTGGCGAATTTGGAAACCTCTCTGGTTCACTCGTAAACATCTGCCTTTTTCTCAAGTCGCAGATCTCGTCTGGCAAATCGGTCGAATTTTTGACGCTTTCCGACGGCAATGGTAAGTTTTTTCAAACGACGCGTGTCGGCCTGGCATGTGCCTCCGTAATGTACGTTGTGAAATATACAGGCCGGAATGAGACGATTCGCCCCGAAGGCCTTCCCATTGGTCAAGACCAGCGGCTTCTTGCATCGTATACAAGGTACACGGGTCCATCGAACGGGTCGCCAGGTATGAGTCCCTTCATGGCGTGCATTCTGATCATTGGCGAGTTGGTGGACGAGTTCCAGACGGGCGAGAAGGCGAGTGAGTACGCCGTTCTGTTCACTCAGATCAATTCTGTAACGGCCGCCGAGGGTGCCATTGGAGGAACCTCGGGATACGGCCAGCCATACGTCATGAAATATCTACTGTACATTCTGTACAGCCTGTACCTGCTTCTCCTCTTGATCACCGACCTCGTGCCAAACAACGAGTGGAATTCGATTTGGATCAGCGCAGTTTTGGCGTTTTGCACCGTCTCATTCTATCAAATTTCCGAACGGTATGGCAACCCGATGAAGCTGCGGTCGCGCATGATGGGTCAAAAACCGTTTGTCGCCGGCGCGTGCGTCGACACCGAGATCGCCATCACCAGCATCTTCGGGCGCTCCAAGTCACAGCTGGTCGGCGGAGTTGCCCCGGAGTCGCTGAGCACCAGCATGCGCTTCAACCTTGCATGACTGTGAGAATAATTTTTGGGGGCTGTTGTGCAATGCTCATACCTGTAGCGAAAGTGAAGCTGTTACCTGTAAGAGAGACGTAATAAATCGTCGCGCCATATACCCAATTATGGAGTCCTACTTAGACACACTCTTCAGCCTACACAAAAAGAAAGACACCCTCATGCCTCGTTGTTCACTCTGTACGAAAGACGTTGCCGGGAAAAATTACGTCTGTGCACCACTTGGTATGTCTGGGGATCGGTGCTGTGAACGTTGCAGTGTTACAATGGTTCTTCCAGCCCGTGAAGCGGCAGACCTCAAAAGAAGTTCGCCGACCGAAGATTTGCATATCGGAAAGCGTATGTGCAAGCAGTTTGATTGGTTCGAGTCTTTAACTAACGACGAGGTCTACGACGACGACCTGGAACTATCACGTAGTCAGCCATCACAATGTATCGATTCGGATGCATACATTGCGTCAGAGGCGGCCGCCGATGCGTCGCTGCCCGGGATCGAATTTGAATTCCCGATGGTGCTTCCCGGACTTTCCGCGGCAAACTGCGCCGTGAAGCCCCCGTGCTCGAGAACGCGCCCTGGCGATCTTGTAATCGACGTCTACATCGGGTTTGACAACACCTATTCGATGAGAGGCAGTGGCCAGTCAGGCCTTTGTACGACAGTTAAAAATTTGCCGGCTCTCGTCGTCGAGATGTTCAAAAAGTCCAAAATCGACGACGATGTCGACGTTGCCAATGTGCGCGCGTCAACGTGCGTTCACATGTTCAAGTTTGGCGAGCGCGCAACTGCGTTCGATGACCAGCCCATGTTTGCGCCGTTTACGGACGACGCGTTGCGCACGAGCTGCGAGGCGGTAATCAAGGGTATGAAGTTCAACGATGGGGAGACAAACATCGAACTCGCGGTCCAATACGCGTCAGAGAAGGCGCGTGAACGATTTATCAGCACGCGCGATGTAGACGAAGCCGAAGGGAAGACCCGCGTGGCCTGCGTGGTGTTGCTCACCGACGGCTCTGTGAATGCAGGAAGTCGTTCCGCGCAGAACATAATCGCCGGCGCCGACGCCCGCCTCTCAGACTCATGCCGAGGCCAGCGGTTGGCATTCTACGCGATCGGGATCGGTGAGTCTACGTCACCGCAGTTTCTTACATCCTTTGCAAGGGGTGGATTTTGGAAGCACGTGGTCGATTCTTACTACCCGTCGAGTGCATTTGACACCACGATCGGCGCCGTGCTCGCATCCGTAGGGGTCTATTCCGTCTCGATCCGAACCGATGTGGAGCGGAACGGAGAAGTATTGGCGGACAAGAGCACCATAACCACCAAGAACTTTGGGCTGATGACAGTCGAGTCGTGTCGAGCACGCATCTTGAAAGTTTCGATCCCGCCGGCGGCACTCCCAGGCGACGTACTCGTTGTGAACACTCGATTTTGGGGACTGGATGGAGAATCGTTCCAGTCGCGCATCGCCGTCGGCACAGCCGAGAATGTGCCGATCGTTGAGGCGAATATGAGCGAAGGGCTGTTTTCGGAGGCACAGGAGATCGAATACGCACTCGAAAAACTCAAGACCTCGATTAAAAATGGACACAACTTACAAGACACGACGGACTCAATGGTACAATCGAATGCGGGTTCTGCGGCTGTACAAGCGCAGCTACAACGATACTCTGAGATCCTGGACAATTCGCTGTCGTGCACGTCGAGCGTTGGCACAATGTGGCCGCAATCGCTGATAGTGCCGTCGCGCTGGATGGTCGAGTCGAGTCTATCACAGCTGGATTATTGACTGTTACAGTAGATCCGAGCAACCGGAGATCTGGCGCCTCGACTCTCGACCGTACGAACCGTTAGTCGCAGCCCGCCACCTCCCAAGGCAGAGTTGGTTGTAAGTTGTAACGTATCGCCTGGCTTTGGATAGTGAACAACTTTCTCACGTGAACGTTTCATCAGATCGCGACGATGTTCGAGCCCCATCTTTGGAACACAAACATCCAACACTATTCTTTTCGCTCGACGGACTCGAATAACGGGTATCTGTGTAGACTGTGTATTGTCATCTGTTATCCACTTATAGTGTCGTTTCTGTAAATCGACAAACTGACCTTTGCCGATCTCGATACTGTTCGAAATCCTATTTTCCGACGCCATGTTCGTTCGCCCGGCGGTGATGCCTCCCGGATTCAGCACGTGGTTGTCCATTGGCATCAAGAACGAAAACGGCGGCGAGCCCACACACGAACGAATCCTTGGCCAAAAATCTCGCCGCTTGCACATACGCAAAAAGATCGTTCGTTGCGTTTGTGGGCCCAAGAGCAACCAAAATGCCCGTCGTAGATCTCGGTCGCCACTAAGGGGTTGGTTTGGACCCACTCGCTCGGCTGCCGCTCGTGAAAGCTGGCGCGAGAGCAGCTCATAAATAAGGCTTATCGCATCCGCCTCTGACTCGATGGTACCAAACTCACATTCAAGACTGGACGACGCCGAAGTGTCCATCTCAAATCGCTTTGTGTCTATCGTCGCGGCATTTTAGTGAAATCGAAAACGACAGACCGCGCACGCTCGATCGCTAACGCGACGAACATGTTCAGACACACACCACACAACAAACAACCCCCCCCCCCCCCCCCCCTCCAATGCACTCTGAATCTAAACGACAATTGCGCCAGACCGTTTTGCAATACGACGTATTTGTTTCCCCTCCTGTGTTGAACGACCCCGTCGTGAGTTGGCCAGGCCCCCAACCACACCGAACACAAACGGACCTCGGCGCGTTTCTTAACACAACGCCGCCCAGCCGACCGCCGCAAGCGGTGCGCTCAGACGATGGGCGTGGGCATCGATCCCATCGCAGTATGAACGGTGTCGATGGTCAGTCGGTGCTGTTTCGCTAGCTTTTTGAGTATCGTGTTCATGTTTCCGGTTGAAAATTTGAGCGTTGTCAGCGTCTTCATACAAATAATCGCGGCGACCACATCCGCCTGCCACGTACGAACGGTTGAGATCCACTCGTAACAGGCAACGCAGCCAACGTGCTTCTGCGCAACCGATAGAATACGATCGTCGATCCATCCAATCGTCTTTGCGGACATCAACGACATCGAAAGGCGCTCGATAAATGCATCGATGGACTGCTCCTCCTCGTTGGGTGCAGCAATCACCGACGTTTCGTCCATTTCGACGTCGTTGTCGTCACATTCGGTGCAGATCATCGCCTGTGACGCTTCGACGAGGCGCACAATCGTCGATTCGGCTTCTCGCGCAACGCCCACTGCCTTGTTGTACGCCACCAATTCAACCATCAGCTTGCGTGCCATTGTTTTTACCTCGTGTGGCCCAATCGACTCGAATGCCTCTCCATTTGAGGCCGCAGTTTCGGCAATGCCTAAGACGTGCGACACACAAGCCTTTCCGACCAACTTGAAATCGGCATGGCGCATCATAGACGCCATGCATGTGCGGTTCTTGTTTTTACAGATCTGCGTATGCATGGTCGCTTTGAGAAAGATTTGCGATGTTAGCTTGAACGCGGCGATGCACATCGGATTCGAGTCGGGGTCGAGGCCCGACGAACGAAACAGCGCATTGACGTGCGTCATTGACTTCTCCATCCGGCGTCTGTCACGGGCACACAAGGTCTCCGATAAAATATTTTCCATTGTAGCGCGACGAACGACCGCATCTTGTGCCTGGCGCAAGGAATTTGGAACATTGCCACCAATACTCTCGTTTGCCATGCGCTCCTTCCGCCGCTTGCCAGCGTCTTCAAACTCGACCGCCGTGAGCGAGGCGCCAATCGGGCCGGCGCTTTTTGTTGTTCGAATGTGCGAGTCATAAGTGCTCTCCTGAAGATTTGAAGCGCCATCGCACACCCCACACATCGCACATGCCCACCCAGACTTGTCCTCCGACATCACCAGCTTGGACCGATCCGCCTGGCCACACCCGCGGCAGGTCCACGCGTCGCTCGTCATTTCGAAGGCCGTTTGCATGCGAGACTGAGCAGTAAGACGATCCGAAGAGTTGTAAAAGGCGTCGTGCAAAAACGAGGACGGTTTGCGCTTGCGCTCTGAGCTCTGCATAGACGCAATGATACCGTCGATGTGATGAGCCGGTGCAGTCACAACATTGCCGATTGTATGTGTGGTCACGAAAAGTGGTTGCACGAGGTAACGTGTGGTGTTTTCTGGAAGCACAACCGGGACACTGCGACGTGGCATCACACGCGCTAAATACAATGTGTGAGATGAAGCTGTGTGCTTGCGCGAAGGATGGTGTCGGGCTTGACGGACGTCGCGTCCAAGCAAGCCACAATGAAAGAACGGCGGTCTGAGCTGGTTGCAATGGACAAAGAAATCGAGCGGGTGTTGCAGGCGTGGGCTCCCGAAGAGGCGGCACCGTCAACTGGCTGCTTTTCCAAGCTTCGCATCTGTCATACGTGGATTTTCAAGGGGAGGAGTCGCGTTGCAACGATTGAGCCCGCCGTCGGTGCTGCTGCTGTAGGTGTCGTTGGCGCGACGACTGGACTTCGCCAAAGTGGTGAAAACAACGGGCTGCTAAACAGGCTCGTCGGCGTACGCAAACAATACGGCGCCGACACCGACAAGATCGAATCTGCAATCCACACCGTACAGCTTCGAGTCGAGGCTCTCGAGGACCGAATGAAAATCGGACGCGAGCGAGCGCTGATGGCTAGACAAGCAGGAAAACAAGAGCAAGCTGTACGCGAGATGCGAAAAGCAAAGGCCGTCGAGAAACAGCTGGTCGTCACCCGTGTGGCACTCGATACGCTGGAACGGCAGCAAGATTTGATTGCGGAGACCACCCTCCAACGCGAACTAGCGACCACTCTCAAATCTACCACCGCAAGCGTCAAAACAAAAAGTAAAGGGCTACTTTCCCTGGCCGAAACGGCCATCGATGAGTCGATTGAGGTGCGCGATGACGCCGAGGACGTATCGGCTGTATTTGAAGGCATGGCACCTGCGTATGACACCAGTGTGGACGACGCCGACCTCCTCGCCGAATTGGACGAACTCGTCGGTACGAAACCCGAACTCACCGCCACGGTGGTACCAACACATGCCATCGGCGTCGAATTGTTCCCCTCTGCGCCGCAAGAAGCGCCCGTCCGATGCAATGAAAAAAAAGCCCTGTTGTCGGACGATAGTTCTCTTGCCGGGGTGATGTGACGAGTTACACAACGCTAAGCCCCGTATTCATATATAATCCACGTATATAACGCAATGGACTCGGTGCTTAGAATGCGGGCTACAAAATACGCCAGTGTCCCGTGTAATCCCATCGATGAGGACGGCGAGGATGTCGCCGTCGATTTTTCAAATGCCGTGCTGTACATAGGGGCACTTCAGACGGTTGCGGCAACTGTGTTGACCTCGATCGTGAGCATCGTTTCATGCGTGGCAGTTCCAGGCGGTGTGGTGTCGGCCGTACGCACGCTCGTCCTCAGTTCAATCGTCGGCATCAGCGTCGTTCGAAAACCGTTCCGGTTAGGGCGCGTGCACGGACTCAATTTGATATTTCGAGCGCTTCAGCCATGCGTTGTCATCTATATTTTTTCCGAGATTGCAGAGCAATTGGTCCATACGTGCACCAATGACTTCTCGGCTCCATCGTGGCGGCGGCTGGTGTTTCACTCCATGTCAGGTCTCATGCTGCTTTCTGGATTTTTGCGAGCTCGACGGCCGTTGGCAGAGACGGACCTCCCCTTTTTGATGACATTAACGGCACTCTTCATCGTAGCCATGTTGCCCCCACCAGCTGTCCTCCTCGCCGGCCCGCTTTGCTCGGCACCAACGATTGCCACCGCCGCCGAACGCATCATTCGCGCCTTTGTTTTTTCGATGCTCTATTCCGTGTTTGTGTACGCAGCGGCACCGCCGGTCCAATCGCCAGCGGAAGTCATAATTTGTATGATGCGCGCCTCTGCCGCCTCGATCTGGGTGTTGGGCGCACATGCGACTCTGCTTCCGCTGTCCGTCATTCAAGGTGCAATCGTAATTTACATACGGATTTTTGGCGAAGAGTACCAGCTCGACTATGACGACGACAATCCGGTGGTCGACGAGGTCCAAGACGCTCAAATTGACGAGTTTGACATGGAATGCGGAACCTCGGCGGCTCGAAACGAGGATGGGGTCGTCGGCGCGGTAGGTGCGGTCGGTGCGGTCGGTGACATGATAATACCAAGATTTCAACAGATTGGGGCTAGGGGCTTGGTGGACATTGCCACTACAAGCACAGCCGCCAATGTGTTAGACTGTACGGACGGCTTTGGGCGGGTCAACATCGCCGCTATTGCAGCCAGACTCGAAGCAGAGGGTGCCGTGGCTGCGCAATAAGAAGACAACATGTCAAGAAAAGAAACCGAGTGGTTATTTGAGCAATGTCGACTGTACGACATGGTATTGTGTATAGCATGGAGGGCGTGTTTTTACTTGCGTGAAACCACCCGACGAAACCGTGATGCGGTGGATCGGTTTAACGCATTTTTTGACAAGTCGACGTACCCTTTTCCGGTGGACCCGTTCGTGACGCAGTGTCTTTGGCTGGCCACGAAAATAGAGAGTCAAGATTACGACACGTCAACATT
>Ga0206127_1001761_pt1 | contig 22690 bp, 8 predicted proteins | sample Helgoland_Spring_6_FD_148646 | JGI IMG/M metagenome (GOLD analysis project Ga0206127, IMG submission 148646) | Pelagic subsurface seawater microbial communities from Kabeltonne, Helgoland, North Sea - Helgoland_Spring_Bloom_20160419_1 | ecosystem: Environmental > Aquatic > Marine > Epipelagic ...
ACAATCTAAATCAAGTAAAACAAAGTATTGGCTCTGACAAGTATGTATATTCTTGTTGGGTTTCACCATCTGGGAATGGGTTGAAAGCGTTGGTACGTGTGACAAATCCAGAACGTCACCGTGACCACTTCCGCTCTTTAACATCTTACTTTGAGAAACAATACGGATTAGAGGTTGACCCTAGTGGAGTTAATGAATCTAGAGCATGTTTTGAGTCTTATGACCCAGAGATAATAGTCAATAGCACCTTTGATAGGTTTGGGGGTATGCTCTCTGAGAAGTCTCAGAATCAAGAGATGACCGTGCAGGAGAACGTCACTGACTACATGAAACTTAATCTAGCCGCTAGAATGGTTAGAGACGCTGTGGATGGAGAGAGGCATGCAAATCTATTTAAGGCAGCAAGACTATGTGGTGGATACATTGCAGCTGGTAGAATAGAAGAAGACGAAGCCAAGCGTGTCTTAATGAGAGAGTTTGAAAGAACACCTTATGACGAGCATTATACTCCGGAGAAGACTATACTTGATGGTATTGAGGTTGGTAAGAATACACCAATATCAGAGTTAGTAAAAGACGAAAGAGATTTAAAAAGACAGTTACAAATAAAGGAAGGTGATATGTCTTTCATATCGTCTGGAGATGCTGACTTTAAGTGGATACAAGATTATGCGAACGGTATAATAGAAGTCGGATTGGATACAGGTAATGAAGAACTTGACAAGCATTTCCGCTACAAGAAAGACTTCACTATCATCAATGGTCACTCTAATGTTGGCAAGACTACGTTGGCAATGTATCTAATGCTAAACGCATCTGTTAGACACGGTTGGAAATGGCTGGTGTACTCCTCAGAGAACAACACCGCTTCTGTAAGAATGAAACTATTACAGTTTCTCGTGGACAAGCCTATACGTTCTATGGATTATCAAACAATCCAACTAGCGTACAAATGGATAGAGGAGCACTTCATATTCATTACAAACAAGGAAGTCCTTAGTTATGCTGACCTTATACTGTACGCTGAGATAATGATGGCTAATGATGAGCACTTTGATGGATTCTTTATAGACCCTTACAATAGTCTTAAAATAACTATCGGAAGCAACAACATAGGTGTGCATCAATATCACTATGAAGCAGCTTCTGAGTTCCTTACATTCTGTACATCTAATCAGAAAGCAGTTTGGCTTAACACTCACGCTGTTACAGAGGCACAGAGAAGAAAAGGTATGGATGGACTATCTATAGCCCCTTACGCAGAAGATACTGAAGGAGGCGGACTTTTCGTCAATCGTTCGGATTGTTTCCTTTCATTTCATAGAAAAATTCAACACGAAGACCCAGAGATGCGTAAGACTATGGAGTTTCATGTCCGCAAGGTTCGTGAAACAGAGACAGGGGGTTCTCCTACGCCATTATTTGAGCCGTTTCTCTTTAAGATGAACACAAGTCATACTGCTTTCTATACAATGACTAAGCAGATGAGATTGTTTGAACCTATGAACTTCCTACCTAAAGAGGAAGACCAAATGGATATTCCGATAAGTTTTGAATTAGATGATTTATTTTAATGAAGTCTGGACTAGAAAAATATTGCAATAAAAGATTAATTGAAGAAGGTTTTGATTTTATGTACGAAGGTAAAAGTTTTGAGATATTACCTTCGTTTGTATACGAGGGGGAATATCTATCTATGACGGCTAAGAAGCCTAATCTTGTAGATAAGACAGGTAAGCTGGTTAGACCTATTAAATATACTCCCGACTTTATACTTGAAAAAGAGAAGGTTATAATAGAGACTAAAGGATATATTAGGTCTAATCACTCATTCCCTTTGCGTTTTAAATTATTTTTATCGTATCTTGTTAATAACGATATGGGCGATTGGTCTATATTTTTAATAAAAAATCAAACACAAGTTAACACCGCCATAGAAATAATTAAAAATGGAAAAACAGGAACTTAGTAAGTTGTACTCTATTGCAACAATGAACGCTCATAAACTTATTGATGAGTTGTATGAGAGCATTCACACAAACGATGGAGACCCAATCTATTTACCTGAAAACATTAAGGCTCTTAAGCAGTCTTATATCGCTAAAATCAGACAAGAATTAGACTTGATTCAAACAGCCGCCAATGAAGCTTCAGAGGTGTAGCAAGTGTAAAATCGAGAAAACTTTTGACCAGTTTCACAACGACTCAAAAAGACCAAATGGTAATTCAAGATACTGTAAGTCCTGCAAGGCTGATTACGATAAGTATGGCTCAAATCCAAAACTCAGAGAGAAATACATAGTATATTACCTTCCTAAGCACAACTACGTGGGTATGACTATAAATATAAAAAGAAGAATCAACCAGCACGTTACTAAACATAACAGGGATGTCACTGAGTATAAAATACTAATAGCGACTAAGTCTAAAAGCTTAGCACATCTTTTAGAAACTTTTCTTCATATAATTGGATTTAACGGATTTCGTTACTAAATTTGAGTATCATACTCATATGATAATTGGTTTTGGTTTACTAAGTGAAAGAGGGGCTATTTGCCCCTCTTTTTCTTTTTAGCATAACAGCAACTTCCGTCACATTCTACTGGTCTGACTTTACACCACTGCTTGCTTACCACCACCTTTTTTTTACTCATACTTGTATTTTTCTCTTGAGAGTCTATATATTTCCTGTGTAAATCTCTTGCTGGGTTTAAACCCGAAATTCTTTCTTAAATATATTATTTGTTCTTTTATCTCATCAGAACCTTTTTGTGTAGAAAGATTAGGTACTCCAAAGTGAAGAGCGTATGTCTTAGCCGCTGCCTCTGGGTCTCCTGCGTATTTGATTGCCAATGCTTCATCTACATTCTTAACCTTAGACCAGTCTCTGCTTATTCTTTCTTTGAATCTAGCAATAGCTCTTTTTCTATCAGCAGGAATCTTAAGGGTATTTACAAACTCTTTGTACTCCTCTACAGCCATTCTTTTATCTTCATTAGATTCAGCATTAACATATTCCTTAGCATAGAATGACGTCTGAATGCTTATCTCTTGATTGATACTGCCTTCTTCTTGCTTTATCTTTTGAGCCTCATCGTACGTGTACTTTCTCCAGTTAGGGTTACTCTTACGAACTACTCTTTCTTTACCAGAACCAAATATAGATTTTACGAAGTTATCTTGATACTTTGACTGTTTAGACTTATCAAAGTCAGAGATAGCGTTAGCGCCTTTATCCAAAATAGAATAAGCTCCACCCACTAAGAAGTTTGTGCTAGGTGAGGTAACAAGAGATTCTATTGCTGCTTGACTACGCTTAGGAGAAACTCCTGCGGCCTCACCAAACAACTTTAAGAACAAAGGCACTCTTTCATCCCCTAGACCTTCTCTACTAGGCAGTACTTTTTTGTACTCGTTCTCTGGAACTATATTCATCTGTCTAAACGGGTCGTAGTTTGTAGCGTACTTCACAGAAGCTTGTAGCGTAGGAGGCATTTTGGATATTATCCCACCCGATGTTGGAACAAACGGAAGTGTAGTCTCAACACCTTTTACAGCTCTTTTAAACTGGTTTACCGCACTTTGACCTTTTCTTGGGTCATCAATCCCTTTCATGGTATAGTAGGTTGCTCTAGCTATAGCCTCACTTAGATTTAAGAACGGTGCAATGTTAGGTGATTTCCTAATTCTAATATAGTTTACTTTGCCATCTTTGTCTCTCTTTTGGAAGGGAGGAATTATTATAAAGTAATTATCTTTAATGTAGTCTGGTATATCATCATACAAAGTATCATCCTCATCAGACTCAGACATCAACAGATTATAGAATGTAATCATAGCGATACCTATACTCGCTTGACTCCATTTATTCGCAAAGTTTGCACGTCCTTTTGCTGTAGATAAGTACTCTCTAGATACTCTAAACGCTTGAATAGCAGCGTTAAAATAAGGGACATACATGTCTATTTTCTTAGCACTTAATCCACCTTGTGAGAAATCCATCGTAGCTCTAGCTTTACTTACAGCTATTTGATTAATCTCAGCTTCGGAGTAGTTATTCTTACCGTTCTTTTTATCTTTGTTTAGCTTGGTAACTACGTGCTCTACGGTAGCAAGTCTCATTGCTAATTCCGTTACATTACCAGTATACCCAAGAACTCTACCTGCTTGTGACTTTACAGATTTCTTTGTAATCATATTACCCTTGTCATCGAATAACTCTTGACCCTGCTGAGTCATGAAATCCATACCGCCTCCGTTCAAGAAGTATATATCTAAATACTTTTTAGTTCTTCTGGTATTCGCAGTGTCTCTGTTTATATTGATTCTATCACTTGAGTCTATATCTAGGCCTAGTATACCAGAAACATTCTTACTTACGTTCTTAGATATTTTAGCAAAACTAGCTGGTAAAAACTTATTATTATCGTATACATCAGTGAAGAATAATACGTGCGCAATATCCATCGGTACGTTGACCAAGAAGAATAATGCATTAGCACCAGTTGCAGCTGCTTTTAAGAGGCTGGTTCCAGAAAGCATTCTGAAGGTACTCATGCCTAAACCTCTATCAATTTTAAGCTGTGTGTCGTTCCATTCAGATAAAACTCCATCCTCCATATAGAATCCCCGAAGCTTACCGTTTTCGCGATAGTAAACAGTTTTAAACGCTTTTAACCCAGAAGGTTCTACTTGGTAATTACCATAAGAGTCTTCAATTATTTCACCGTTTCTTTCTTTATAGTTAGGCTCTTTATACCACTTGGTATTCTTACCCTTCATTTCTTTAGCAAGGGATTGAGCGGCTTTATTCTTTAATACTCTGGCTGATGAGGCAACGTAAGCTCTTTCAAGCAAGTATCTTGAATTCATAATTAGCGGCCCTTCAGAACCTTGACCAAGCTCTCTTATTTGTTCTGTTCCAAGACCTATTGATTCGTAGAAGTCGGCATCATTATCAAAGTTGGTTTCAATAACTTGACCTTCGGAATCTAACTGGAAATCAAATATGTGGCTTAAGAATGCACGAGATATATAATTATCTTTTTTGAAGCGGTCGTATGTTGCTTTGTCTATCACACCGCCCTCATACAATTCTTTTAAGTTCTCGCTCATTGCATCGAAGTACAATTGACCACGCTCTTCAATTACCTTAAAGCCTTCTTTTTTTGACATTTCAGATATCGCACTCTCTGCATCTTGCTTGGTCATTCCTTTTGGATGCTTAAATGCAAGCTCATCTGTCTCTATCCCAGTCTTAGGGTCTACCTTGTACAGTCTGTTTTTAGAGTAAAGTTCATTTACCTTAACTAGCAGACCGTCAATCTTATCTAAAGATTCTTTGATTAATTTCTGGTCTTCTACAGAGTACTCTTTACCCTTTATAGCCTCTAGCAAGGCAGCTCTTTTTGCTTCAAACTCTGACTTTTTAGATAAAGCATACTCTCTCTTAGCCTCTCTGTTGTCTTCAATTTGAATGATACGCTTTGCCTGTAGATACATGTTGAGCACATCTTCTTGAGCTGCCGAAAGATTGTTGTATATCTTCTTTGCGATAGGCTCCACTTTGTACTTGGCTCTTGCGCCAGCACCAGCACGAGCATTCATTGCAGATTCTGCTAACACAAGACCTCTTTCATCCATGTATTTACGGATAGTAGATTGTCTGTCCGAGAATTCTTTTTTGAATTTACCCCAAAGACCTTGGTTGTCTTTAGTTGCGTTTGCTCCAGCTACTTGTTTTTTACCCTCAGCATTCGCCTCTTCTAGCTTTCTCATTCCGCTCTTAGCCGCTTCTTGATTAAGCTCTCTCTTGCCTTTTACTGGGCCAACAACGTTTCCTGTTTTGAATCCGTCTTCTCTAAAGTTAGCGTCACCTTCTACCATCACCATATTCTCAAAGATTTCTCTTACTTCTGGTGTGATATCTTTTTCAATAGGCGAGCCTACTATAGACTTGTAGATGTCCATCATCCACTTCTTGAACTGAGAGAAGATGTTTTTCAGCTCCGGAGTTGGCGCTTTACCATCCGCTAGGAATCTTTCAAACCCTCTAGCAAAAGCTTCTGACATTTCTACCGAGCCTCTTTTAGCCCCTGCAAATTTTTCAATAACCTTAACCTCATCTGGCGTTAAGTACTCTTCGTACATGTGCGCCATCTCGTGTACAGGGCTTGAGACATTAGGATTTGTCATCGCAAAGATTACCGCTTCACCATCTACCAGCGCAATCATTGCGGCAACTTCCTTACTTGGTTTTTTCTCTACTCTATACTTAGGATTTCTTTCAACTTGTATGAAATACTCTCCCTTGGTTTCAGATTTTGTAAGAAGGCCAACCTTCTTAATCACTTTAAATTTAAGAGACGGGTAATCCTTTTTAGTTTTCTTAATGAGTTTTTGAGCTTCAGCTTTTGTTTTAAAAGAGTTAACCCTCTTGTACCCCGTTGCCTCATCACCTTCACTCAAGTATTTTTTGACGAAATCTTCTTTCGTTTTTTGAGATTCTATTTCTTGATTTAAGAATCTAGCATCTTCGCTCCAGCTCTTATCATATGCAGAACCTTCAAAGTATCCTTGTTTATCGAATACTTCTGGGCCATATACAATAACTTGTTTTCTTACTCTAGCATCTGGAATATCTGCTAAGCTTCTAAATCTATTACCTTCTTTTTTATTATTGTCTGCAAAGGCAACTTCTGTTACCCAAGCATCTCTCCCTTCTACTACTTCTACAGCGCCAATGCCTTGTTCAAAAGCTATTGCTGCTCTACCCTTATCTATGTTTACTCTAGTTACATCTCCGTATTCAGAGCTTTCATTAAACCTATTGTCCCTTACAATTACTTGAGGGTAATAACCTTTTCCGCTGTATTCTAAACTACTGACAGATTCATTTATACTATCAATAGATATGTCATCAAACCCATCAAATTCAATAGAACCATCTGACACAACAAGCTCTCTGATTTTCATCACACCTGTTACATCTGACTTAACAACCGCTCTCCTGCCTTTGGGTACAATTACAGTTTTACCAAAAATCTCTTCCCCAAATTCCATTAAACCGTCTTCAAGAATTACTAGGCTTTCAAAGAATTCGTTAGTCTCATTTTCAATACGAGTATATCGCGCATTGTCTTCAACAAACAATTCCTCGCTCATAACGTCTAGATATTCATTAGATTTCTTTCTATAGAACTCTAAAGCTTCTTGTGGTTTTGCTGAATCAGCAATATCCTTAAGATATAAATCAACTTTAGTTACATCAAAAGTTCTTTTTCTAGCTTCAGCTATTTCAGATTTTACTTTTGTCGCATCTGAATTAGAGTCATATCCTTCAATGTAACCACCTTCTTTGTATTCAATAAGGTTTTTATCGTACTTTTCTATTAGTCCTTGGTCTGGAGTATTACCTCGTTCTTCGGCAATTTTTCCATTTTCCATTCTAATCGCTGTAAGCGGTGTGTTGTTTTTATCAAATAGAATATGAAAATCACCGCCCTGCAAATGTTTTTCTGCAACAGATGCGGTACACCAACTTGTTTGACTTGCAGCATATGTAAGCGCATCTACTTCAGATTGAGAGTCATCATAGTTGAGACCTTTTATGGTTTTGTATTTAACCCAGTAGGTTCCGTCTGAGTTTTTCTTTACTGTTCTTTCCTTTACAGTTTCTTGCGTTAAATCAGTTAACACTTTTGTGTAGTCAACAATAGGATTATTCCCCTCTAAAGACATCAAATTATCCAGAGCTTTTTTACTAAAAGGAGTCAAGTTATCTACTGAAGAACTGGTTCTCTTTACAAGCTTGTTTTGTGGATTATTAAAAGAGGTATAGTTAAAATTTAAAACTGTTTTTACCAAGTTAAATGCTTTGGCATATTCAGATACAGTTATTTCACCTTCCTTGAAAAGACTTCCCTGTGTATCTAGCCAGTCTAACCATTTTGAAGCTCTTTCATTTTGCTGTCCCCTTACTGATTCTACGTAGTTTTTTGTCTCGGATTCTATAGGATTTTTTTGCCCAGTTCTCAATGAATACAAGTCCAGCATCTCCTCGTTAAGCTGTTCAACTGGTATCCTTAAGTAAGCCGCTATATTGTTTTTTACGAGTTGCTGAACGTAAGGCATATTTACGGCTTTGCTCTCGTCTAAAAGTTTATTGCTCGATGTAGGCTTTGCCAGTGCTTTTCTTATTTCGTTTACTCGTATGTATTCGCCTGTTTGTTCCCGTCTGAACTCTACTACTCTATCATTTTCACCAACCAGAGCTTCAAGATTTGCTTCAATATTGCCCTTCATGCTCATCACATTGATTCCTAAGTTCTTTAGGTCTTCAATCATCTGAGCTGTAAAGCTGTCTTCTACGCCTTTCTGCTTGTACTTTTTAAATTCAGTAGTTATTGGTGTGGCTTTCTGGTCTAGTTTTGCAAAATCAATAGGGTTACCGTTCTCGTCAAGATTAGACTCGGAAATAGGGGCGCCAAATCTTCTAAGGATAGTACCTATTGCCATTGGGCTTCTTACATCTGCACCGTATTGAGGCTCACCTCTGTATTCGTTTTTAACGAATGTAAGCTTGTCATACATCTCAGACATTGAGATTCCTTTTCTGCGAGCCATGTTCTTAAGCAGTCTTTCGGATATGTCCGCTACGGCTTCCGTCTTCTCTCTGTGTAATCCAAACACAGAGGATATAGATGATACTAGAGATGCTTTTGTTTTTGGTCTGTAGATACCGAGATTTAGATTCTTTTTATCATCAGTAATCTTAGATATTTTAGCTCTAGTCTCTTTACTTCTTTTGTATTCAGCACCAGATTGACGTTCAGACTTGCCAGCCTCACTACCTTCTTTAAATCGGGTATAAGTAGCTTTAGACTTCTCTCCGAATATCTTTGTTATACGTTCGCTGTTTATAGCTTTTCTACGTACAACTCCATCCTTTACAGTAGCTGTATACTGTTCTTCTTTGTACTCACGGAACTCGGTCTTTCTTTTACCGATTACCTCTTTTTGCTTCCCAGATTTAACTGTAGGAATAGCTTCTCCAGTTTTTCTAGAGTATCTCTGGAACTTTACAGTTCTTGAAATACCGTTGCCAGCTGAGGTGTCTATACCTCTTTCCGACATGTATTTTACAATACTGCCTCCTTCTTTAATCTCTTTAAACTTACCAGATTTAAGTCTTTCAACAAAAAGGCGCATCTGCTTATTTCTTCCAGCCTCTTTTCTGAGTACGTTGTATTTAGATAGGTCTTCTTTACTTATTTTATCTAGGTCTAATTGCTTGTACCCTTCTTCATTAAGTATAGCTTTACCTTCTTCGTCTGTCAACAAATTTTCATCAACGATTTTAGACATCTCCTTAATAGGCTTTTTGTCTTTAGCCATTTCTACAGCCTGCTTAACAGCAGACTTACCGTCCTTCTTAGTAATGTACAGTACATCTAATAAGCTAACGATATCATCAATAGACGCTTTAGAGTTTTTTACACCCTTGAATCTACCTCTTTCAAAATCATCCAGTATCGCCTCTTCTTGAGGTGTAGCTGTCTTCTTGAATACCTTTTGATATAGAACATCAACAGCATCCTTTACATTGGTCTTCCCAGAAAACTTCTTTAAGTTTCTAAATGTAACACCGTCTCTGTATGAATTCGCAGTTTCTTTTGTTTCCGTTACTTTGCCAATTCTATACAAAGCATTGTCAACAGTAAACTCGTCACCCTCCATAGCATTCTCCGCAAGGAACTGAGTGAGAGATTTAGGGTCTGTTAGAGCTTCCTCAAAGTGTTTTGTCAACGACCTGTTTACCTTCTTTTTGGTGGTATCAATCGCGTCCTTAGTAGAGGCGGTGTCTCCTACCTTACCCTTCTTTGCTTTAGTAACCTGCCATCCAGACTTCTCGTCAAACTTAAGGTTGATTGTAGGATTGTTTACAGCGTCACTTACATTCTTAATGTAATTCAAAGGAAGAACAACTTCTTTTGTTTCTCCACGCATGTAAGCGTCAAACATTTCAGCATCCTCAGCTTCCATCTCTGAAGCCTCAAATGCTTCCGAGTATGCAGAAGGAGGTGGGCCTTCCATGGCAGGGGCTGTAAGCGGAGACATTGCAGCATTAAGAGCCTCGTTAGCTTTATTTATTTCCTCATCTGTAAACTCCTCTGGCTTCTTAGACTTTAATCCTTCTAGCACAGCGTCTAATCCATCCGCTAACTGAGACACAGTTTCTTTACCTTCCTGAGACAAAGAGTTGTCTACTTCTTCACTCGCAGGTGTAGCCTCTGATTTAGGTGCTTCTTCAATTAACTGGTCAAACTCATTTTGCTCAGTAGGTTCTGGTTGAGCTTCAGCAGCTTTTTCAGCAGCTTCAAACTCCTCAAATCCCTGCGCAGCATCTGGTTTTGAAAAATCTTGAGCAGACTCTAATTTAGCTCTTTCAGAATCGTACTTTTCATTTACTTCTTTGATTTTTTCTTGACGTGCCTCCTCGGAATTTATGCCGGAGTTTGCCTCTTCGGAAGCATCCATGTCTTCTAGCATCTGTAACTCCGCTGCTCTTTGAGCCTCTATCTCTTCGATAGGCTTTACAACAGGCGCTCCAGTCTCTCTATCTGTACTTGATACGTTTACTTTCTTACCTTTTCTAGGCTTTCTTTTCTTTTTAGCTTCTAATGCTTTTGCTTTGTTTTCAGCAACCTGCGTAACAACCTCTTTTTGAGACTCAGACATCTCTGAATTCTCTATAGCGTCAACAAGCTTAATGATTTCATCAGCGTCCTTAGACATGTCTTCAATCTCATCGTTGGTGTACTCATCGTAACTGTCCAACGTTTCACGGTGAAGTCTAGTGTTTTCTTTTTCTAAGCGGTTTTTCTCTTCTAATAATATCTTTTTCTGCTCTCTAGGTGCAGCAGCAATAGCGCCTTCTAACTCTTTTATTTGACGCTTATTCTCCGACATCTCTTCAGCATTCTCTAGCTTAGATAGCTTAAGCTCTTGAAGAGTTCTGTCTTGGTCTTTGTCTAATCTATCTCCAATAGCAACTTCATCTGGGTCAGCTTTTTCAGCTAGTGTACCCTTTACAGTCTTACCTAGACCTTTTGCGCCCTTACCTAAGACACCAGCAGCAGGGTCAGCGAGAACTTCAAGCAAAACATCTCTACCGCTTACCTCATCTCCAGCAGCTAATGAACCTAATGCCTCACCAGCACCACCTAGCGAACCTTCAACTCCGTACTCTAACGCTTGAGCTCTAATAGATTTCATACCAGACTTTATAGCACTCTTCGATATAGTACCACCAAGACCAGCAGATACAGCGTCAAACGCCCCCACCATCCCTGCTTTAGCCCATGCCTCTTTAGCTAATGGAATCAACATCTCTTTGTTGTCCCATGCTTTTTCTAATTCTTTAGGGTCGGATATATCTACGCCTTCTTCATTTAGTTTTTGAAGCAATGTAGAACCGAATGTAAGCATAGCAGAACCAGCAAATGCAGCACCACCTACAGCGCCAGCAGTACCAGTAATAGGTGCGAAGATTGTTCCAGCCGCAGCTCCAGAAACACCACCAGCAAGGGCAGATACACCAGCCTCTGGAGAAAGAGAAGAATCAACTAAGGATATCCCACTTTCTGGAATGGTTCTCATCATATCTGCCAAGAAACCACCTATAGCTGTCTCCCCGAAAGAACCCATCCAGTTTTCAGCAGCGTTCTTTTCTAAAACCTCTGAGTAGTAAGCAAGCTCATCAAAATCAATTGAGCCACCGTAGAACGAACGAGCAGTAATCTTACCTATTTCAGAATTAGCGATAGCTCTGTTGTAGATTCTACTGAACATAGTGTTATTCAAGAAGTCCGAAGGGTCACCCTCGTCAATAATCTTAAAAGCATTTTGAGGTTCACTATCATCATCGACAACAGTTCTTTTCTTCGTGCGTGGCTTATTAGAGGCCTCATCCCAGTCTACTTGATATGCTTCGGTTCTTACACCTAAAGATTCTTTTAGCTCTGGGTATAGCTTAGCAGCACTATATGCAAGTACGCCATCCGGAGCATCTTCCTTAGATAATCCAGTGGTCTCTCTAAATTGTTTTAGTAACTCTTCTCTAGATAAAGAAGGAGAGTATCGATAATTCTCTGTCTCGCCAGTAGAAGGAGATTCCGTAGCGACTTTTTTTTTACTAGGTTCTCCGAAGTCTACTCTTTCTGCGTAACTCGGATTTTTTTTGATATAAGCGTCAACCAATGTTTGGTCATCATACCCTTCGAATTGAGGGTATTTTTCTCTAACAGCAGCAGCTAATTCCTGTACAGAAAACTTCTGATTTTCTTGAGGGTCTTGCATAACAATATGTGTTTGTGTTACACAAAGATAAGTATTAAAAAGAAGCTATTTTCCTAGTTAATAGGTTGGTACGAGTCAACCCAATCAGTTCTCCCTACAGGCACAAATTCTCCATCTCTTTCCTCAACTAATACAAATTTATCTCCTTGCTTTATATACTTTCTAGTCTTGTTGTACGGTTTTATAGGCGTGTATTCTATGCCCATTTGTTCAGACAAACTCTCTTTAAGTTTGTTGGCTCTGTCAAACCATCCGTTTCTATTTTCCATATAATTAGGAACTCTAGCGTTTTTCCCAAATCCAGCACTACCGTTTTCATCTAACACTGGTTGACTCATTCTTGTATGTGAAATATAATACGCATCAAAGTAGTCGTCTAAAAACTGTTTTGGATTATTTTCAAATAGAGCATCTATTTTTTCTGCATCCTTTTTTGCTATGCTAAAAAAACTTGATAATTCTATACCATTCTTCTTGAAAAAATATTCTAAAGCTCTGTATTCTTGGCTGAATTCTTTTTTCGTTTTTTTACTTTTCTGAGGAGCTAAATACGGTATACCTCCTGCCCAAGTGTTTTGAGTGAATAAAGCAGATAACGCTTTATTTTCGAAATTATCAGCCCCTATTCTTAAAGCCTCTCCTTCAGCTACAGCTAAAGCTTCAGCATTTGTCAGGTTTAAGAATCGGTCTTTTTGGTCTTTTTTAGGTATGCCTATACTCTTAGCCCAAGACTCAAACTTGTCGTAAGTTACACCTTTGTTGGTGTGAGCCTTTTTACCATTTACGATTGGAGCATTTTTATTTCTGTCTTTTGCAGCAGCAGGGTCTGCTGTACTGGTAGATATTCCCCCTTCAAATTCAAGAAGATTGTCCGTATATAAAGTAGGAAGTGTTCTTTTTACAACTACACTGTTCTTACCGTCTACATTAACAGTTAGCTCAGTGTCTGTAATTCCAGCTTCTGGTATTCTCTCGAAATCGGTTTGTTCGTCTTCGGTTACTTCGTCAAACTTAGTATCCTCAATTTCTAATCCTCTTTTAACCACTTCGTCCTCAGCTGTTGGCGGGCCATAAACCGCTTTTTCGGTCACTGGCTCTTGAACCTTCCGCTCGTTATCTTTTTTTCCAATAATATTTTCTAACCTCTGCTCTCCTCTATCACGTTTCTCTTCAGGTGTTAGCTTTCTCAACTCTGGCATATCATCCTCACCGTCTCCTAAAACACTACTTGTTTTTTTTGATGGCTCCTTATCTGTCTTGCCAGCCTCGCCTTCTTTTACATCAGCATCAAACATCCCTCCGCCTGTAGCTTTAGAAGCAAATCTATTTGCTGAGATTTTACCAAGCTTTTCCTCATAAAGAGCAATTGCTTCTTTTCTAAAAACATCATCTCTGGTGAATTTATCCATAACCTCAACAAATACTTCATTGCTAATATTTCTAGGGTCTAAATCTCTTTTTGCAATAGCATAAGAAAGAGCTACATCTGCCTGTAATTCTGGATTGTCATTTAATTCATATTCAAACTCACGAATAAGAGAAGTGTTTGCTTTCTCTGCGCTCTCTGCATTTATAGTCAAAAACTTATGCTCCTTTTCCCAAGCAGATGGGGCAAAATAAGTTCCAAGCTTTACGGATTTTTGAACAGGCACAGTATTCGCAGCGTTAGGCTGTCTTTGACCACGAGGTGTAGCAGATTCTGGAACCCACTTACCATCTATCTGATACAAAAGATTACCGTTTTCGTACTTTGAAGCGGTTATGTCCGAAGGGTTTAATATGTTATTTAGGTTGTTATCAAAGTCTTCCCTTGTGCCTACATATCCATTCCACCTTACTTCATCTGCCTCAGCTGCTCTAGCTAATGGGATGCCTATCTGTGTATTGTAATCAGCTACTTTTTGCTTCATCTGAGATGAAAGCTGCTTTGCCTCTCTGAGCGCAGATGGGTCTCCAGTTTGCTCGTATCTTTCACCAGCAGCCTCGTAAGCCCCAAACAAAGTTTCCATATCTGTCTTATATATACCTTGAAGCTTGTAGCTGTTATCGTTAAAAGCTTTTTCACCTCCAGTTCTATAGAGTTCTGTATCTCTTTCCTTGCGCTTCTTCTCTTGACGAGCTTGCTCTTGCTGCTCTAGTGCGTATCCTTGCTTACCTAATTCTGGTACTTTAAATACTACTTGTCCTAGTGGTGCGGCCATTACTTATTTTTTTTAGCGTTTTTTGCGAACTTCTTAAACAGTTTTCGAGCGTAAGAACTTTCTTTGGCTATTGAAGCTGCTTGCTTTGGATTTAATATCACTTCTTGTCCTGTGGCTTCACCAACTTTAATACCGTTTTGTACGATATCAATAGGATTGGTACTGTGATTAAAGTCACCATTAGTCATCATACCCCCTTGTTCTTTCCCAAAGGGCACTGTCTGCTGCATTCCAAAACCAGTTAAAAACTTTTTATTACTAGCCCTAAGTCTCCTTCCGAGGTCTCTTTCGTAAAGCTGCTGTGGCGACATATCTCTAACAAAAACAGTTTCCCCTACTTTTAAGTAAGTTTGGTCGGGGCCAAGCATACTCTCGTCAAATTGGTCAGCTGGTATCTGAGGCTGACCTTCAAAGTATTTAAATTGCTCATTAACAGCGTCACCCTGAAACATCTTTCCTACAACAGTCTCTAAGTTCCCTTGAGGCGGTATGTTCACAAATCTTTGTGGCGGACTGGCGGGCATAGGATTTTGACTGAAATTAAAATAATTGTCATTATTACGAGTGCGGTACTGCATTAACCTTTGTTCAGCCCTTGCTTGTTCAAGCATTTCATTTGTAGTGTCTTTGGTTGCTTCTGTAGCTAAATCCGAATCCGATTCAATCTGCGCATCTGCCGTTGTTCCTGTAGTTGTTTCTGTAGTTGTGCCTCCTGTTGGTGGAGGAATAATGGTCATCCCGTCCATTGGGTCATCAATTGGAGCTTCGCTATTTACAAGAGATTTAAAATCAAAGTCTTTCATCCCGTACATCAAACCCGTACCTATACTACCAATACCGCTTCCAATGTTCCCTAGCGCTGCTTGATAGCCCTTGTTAGCCATTGAGATTTCATTTCTGCTTCTCGTCTCTTTTCTGCCTATAGTTGCTGCTTCCGCAGCTGCTAATTGCTGTCCAGCCTGCATTCTAAGAGCTCGCTCTCTACCAAGCATTTGTTGCTGCTGTCTATTTGCGAGTTGATTCGCTGAACCTAATCCACCTACTAAGGCTCTACCACCAGCGCCTTGAAGAGCCTGTACTGATGAAGCAAAATTAGATTGGATAGCATCGTTTTCCATTCTTGCTATTTCTGAATCGTAAGCGTTCTTATAGTTCTCGTAATATTGCGCAGGCGTTTCTAAAGACGGTGCAGCAGCTTGAGCTCTTTCGAACTCAGCTCTTGCTTTTGGGAGTTGGCTTAAGCCGTAAAGACTCTGTGCTGTCCCCATAGCAGCCTGTAGGTAGCCTCCTACATTGTACTTTTTAATTTCTTTGCGCTTGCTCTTCATATTGCAAATTTAATATTTTTAGTTGACTCTGTCATTATGCAACCTTGACCTGTCGTAGCTTAAAGATAAGGCATGCACTTCAAAGGCTGTTGTGTCAGTACTGGTTAGTTTTATTTTCAAGAACACATCCCTCATTGGGTCTCCGTCTATACGTGCCGAATGCTCTACAAATACGTTATTTCCTACAGATATATTAGAGATATTAGAGGTACACTGAATAGTCTTTCTGTCTGTAATACCGCTTATTTCCATCGCAGTTCCAGTTAGTGTAGAACCAGAGGCGGTCTTTAGTATATCGCCAGTAACGAACGGTAACTTATTTATAGGTGTTGTAAAAGTGACTTTATCAAAAGATATAGAGTCAACTTCTCCTAAATATATTTGATGTCCTGTAGATACCTCAGTATCTCTGGGAATCATAGCATATCTGTGCCCTTCTCTTACGTCAAAATCACTTGTTGATATTGTAGTGCGCTGGTCAGAAGTTTTTAATATTGAAGACCAAGAACCGTTTCCTTCTACAGCTATGGATTCAAACACCTTAACCATAGATGGGTTTTTATTAGAAACAACTTCTATCATAGAATCGTATTGAGTTCCATAAAAATTATTTCTAGTGATATTCACATTGTGTTTCCAAGGAATTCCAGTAGAGCTGTCAAAGCTGTACAAATCGTTGTTTACATTAACATACATTGTAGGCTTAAAGCTGTACTTACTCCCCCATGCACCTTCTTTATGCTTGTAAGAAATAGTAAATCCTGTGTCTTTTTGTGTAGCATCGCCAATTGTAATAGCGTCTCCTTCACAGGTGGTAGCAGGAAGTGTTACTTTTCCTGTAGATAAGTTTACTGTACCTATTGCGCTAAACCCGTAAGCGGTGTTTGTTATTAGGATATTTATTGTAGCGTTACTATTGTAATAAGAAGAGTCTACTAAAACTCCAAGTGTTTGAAATGCAGAATCTACGAAAACAATACCGTTTCCTATATCTTCCCAGTTGCCACAGTATGTATTCCAAAGATTTCCAAATGTATTCCAAATGACCGTTTGAGAGGTAAATGTTATTCCGTTTACGGTAAATGCAGCATTTGCGTCTACAGGTATAGTGTTATCGTCACTTCCTATGGTAATTATAGAGCTGTAAATAGGTTCTACGGTAATTAAGTATTCGCCATTGTCTGGGTCAAAACCACCTACAACTCTTATTCTGTCTGAGTTAGATATTAAAGACTTAAATCTTTCCTCAAAGAAACTACTCATTCCTTTGTCGCTAATCGGTGTTATACCGTCAGCTGAAAGCCTGATTACCTTTCCTGCTTCAGCGTCTACGAAGTATACAACTCCAAATCTTTCTACAACAGACTCTGGATTGTTGGTTCCAAAATTACCAGCGTAGTAAGAAGCCTCACCTAATACTTTGTCAGAAACAGTGAGATTTGATTTTCCAGAAGCATACTCAATAATATTTCTGTTCACAGATATATTACTAGCCTTGCTTTGTTGAAGAACAGCCACCGCCTCATTTCTGTTAATCAATGATTGGACGCTACCTTCGGCCAATCCTAAATCTTTCCAGTTAGCCAAAGATAGATTGAAACTAGACAGTCCAAGCCTTTCAGAATCCAATAAATATGGTTCAGAGTACGTTATAGATGATTTTCTATGAACTGTTTTTGCGTCTGGTATATAAGCAAAAGGCCTACCGATAGAAGACGAATTAGACTTAAAGAAGTCACTTACAGAGTAATCTTCTATAAATTCTATAATACTGTTTCTACTAGACGCATTACTAAACGTTAAATATTCAATATCGTCACTAGATACAATACAGCTTCTGACTCTAAAATAAACATCACCAATAGAAAGCTCTATTACTTTGTCTGGATTTGATACAGTGTATGTCCCCGAAGTTGCGGTTATGTTCGATGTCGCATGAACGGTATAAGTGCCGTCAGATTCGTATACATTACCAACGGTTATTGTAACGCTAGACAATGTAATGATATCACCTTTGAAGACCTTTACATTGGTAGTAAACTTGACATCTGTAGGAGTTCCCGTGGTAACTGTTATAGGAACAGAAGTAGACGTTCTTTCTCCAGAATGACTGCCACTTGTAACAGGATAAGACTTTCCTATTTCATAATAAACATCTTCTTCTTTTTCTTTTCGGTCTCTATATACCTCTACTATACAGTCTTTAAACCACTTGCTGGTGTTGTTCAATACAGAAGAGTAATTAAACAAAGTAGCGCTTGAATTATTTTTAAGAACTAAAAAGTCACCAGTAGTAGCGTCTTTAGCTGCTTCTGTTATTTTTTCTAGTATAGGGTTTGACTTTTCATCATCGGTTAAAGTGACAAAATCAACAACCTCAAACTCCTCTTTGGTTCTTAAATTAGCTCCGTATTTAATTATTCTAAGTTTATCTCCTTGTTCAAAGTTATAGTCAATAATAGCCCTAGACGCCTTAGTGTAACTACTATCCTTGTTAAATAAAGAGTTTAAAGAAACATATATGTTGTCCTCACTTGAGAATACAGTGGTTTTGCTAATATTATTGCTTGGTATGAAAGCACCCTTAACGCCATACTGAAACTGAAGCTCCTTGCTTCCGAATCCAGTGTATACAGGAGCCCAACGCTTAGACCAAAAAGGCGGTTGGTGTTTTAGTCTCATGACAACAGAAGCCGCTCCATCAAGGTCGTTTTCTTGGCTTCTGTTATTTAAATGCTTTACAGCAACATTTCCTAATTCTTGTACCCCAGATGTTCTTCCTCTGTCATCGTAGTATACAATACCTAGTGAGTGTTCTGAACCAGACTTAAATGCTCTTTCACCTACAATATTAGTAAACAATCCATTCGTTCCCTCGTAGAGTTCGGCATCAACAAAATAAAATCTTGCGTTAGACGGGTTTAGCTCAAATTTATTGGTAGATATAACCTCAGCTACTCTACCTCCGCTATCAGAAAGCTCAAATATGTTTAATTCAGCTTTGTTTCCTCTTACAGTATAGGTATCTAAAGTAGAACCAGAAATAAGTAAGTCAATATTTAAAGACATCTTACCCTTAAAAGAACCAGACTCTATTTGAAATAAACCACCACCACCAACAGTTTCTCTTAGCCTTGAAAACCTCCTGTCCCCTGTTGATGGGTTTAAAAACATTTTATATTTCTTAGACTCTAGCCTTGTTCTTACAAGAGATTTTATTTGCGCTCTGGTTGTGTTCGCTGGAACTTCTATAACTTCTTTTATCTGCGCGCCTTCCGTAGACAAGGTTATAGCTGGGTCAAAATCTGCTCCAACACCAGTAATAGTGCCCCATATAGTGTTAAGAAGGTTACTTACAAGACCTCTACCGTAAATATACGCAGGTTTAAAAGCTGCAAACTTTTGTTGAGTATCGTCATTCTTTACCTTATACTCAATTTCTAATTGATTAGGATTTAAAACTATGTGCTCGTCATTGTCACCAGCAATGAGTATATCCTTAAAGTCTACAAAGAAGTTAAGTATGAGTTTAGAGTCTTTTGAAACCCCGTTGACATCAATGCTAGAATAGTCTATATCTACTATTCTTTGCTCCCCATTACTTATGCCTCCATCTAAATCTCTGACCGTAACATCTATATCAAAAACATCTGGTGTCGATTTATAATTATCTATCAGCTCAACATCAGCATCTATGTTCTCGTAACCCTCTCTGTAAGAACCATACATGAGCCTATTAGCAACAACCGCTTGAGCTCTTGCAGATTGAGGTACATTGTCATAAATCTTGTTTTTCTCTTCTTCTGGCATATAAGAGCCTAACACATCATCTGTAAATTCTACTTTGGATGCGGTATTGGTGTTGTTGTTTTCTAATTCCTTAATCTCAAAAAAACGACCGTTTACCCTTCTTGCGTAAACAACTATTTTCTTTACGTCAGCTACAGAATTTAATACAGATACGTCAATTTGATTAAAGAAGTTCTTTTGGCCATCGTTGTTTAGGCCGTCAGCAAGCTGTGAATTAGCCACAGACAAAGAAGAGTATGGTGATAAGCTTGAGTGCTCACCATCATCATAAATATATTTGTAAGCAAATTGATAGTTATTACTCTTTATGTTACTTTCCTCAGTTATGCTTGGGTTGTTTTTAACCACATAATCTGGAGCTCTTAGAGGTGGTTGTTTTGCTACGGTGAGGTTTAATAGTTTCTCTTCGTCATTACCACTAGTTAAGCTTGACGGGTAATCTCCAGATAGAGCTCTGGTTATGTTCAACTTCATTGGTGGATTGATATTGTCCGTCCAATAAAAAAGAGTCTCTTCTTTTTCGTTGATTACAACATCACAATCTGCGTAACTAAACTTTCTTAATCTTAATACGCTGTCTTCGTATATCTTTTCATACTTTCCTATGGTTAGGTCTAGTCTGTATATACCGTGATTACCTAGATTGTTATGTAATAAGAATATGATTTCTTTATTGTGTTCGTTTGATACAGAGCCTATAACCCTGTTGTCTCCACTAGGAAAAGCGTCTTGTGCAGTTTTTGCACCAACCACTTCATTACCCTTTATGTTTTTTATCACCCCAGCTGTACCCTCATCATCGTTTGATACACGAACATTGAGGTTATCTGTCATTTCAACAGCCTTTACAAGTTTCTGGTCAGTATCTGAATTTAAATACTGAGGTATGAGTTTATCAATAGCCATAGATTAACCTTTAGGGCTTTGCTTGAAGTTCTTTCTAATAGTTTTGAAAGCCTCCTCTTTAGTAAATGATTTAAGACGAGCGTTGGCTAGTCTGCGTTCATTGTAGTACTCTTGTCTAGCTCTTGACTTCTCTCTTGCTGGTACGTTAGCCTTACGCTCAATAAGTCTGTAATACATATAAGAACGAAGAGCATTCTCTGCGTAGATATGTACACTAGGATTTTCACTGCGAGCCTCGTCAGCGATATACTCTATAACAATCTCGCTGTATCCAGAAGTGCTGTACAGCTCTATTCTGTTTTGCTCGTTGTTTATTCTAAACTCACCAGAGTATTTACCACCGCCTATACCGTAAGCACGTCCAATATTACCTTCATACAGAAAGTTTCTAAATGAATAGCTTTCGTAGTCAGACAGCGAAGCACGGCTACCACCGTCTCCTTTTGCGTCTACACGGTCAAAAACACCATCGCTGTTAGAATCTATATTGTTACCTGCTGAATCAGTCTTGTACTTCATTGGAGCAGCTTGATTCTTATTCTCTGCGAACACATAAATCAAACCATCACCACCGACAACACCTATCTTCGTGTAGTCTACAAAATCATCTGGAAGTTCAACTGTATCGTTTGCCGTGTTTATAGACAGTTTAAGAGACTTAATCTTTCTTTGTATGTCAAAGTTCATCTCACGGATTCCTCGTAGCGCATAGTTGCGCATAAGCATTCCATTCGCATTGTTTGCGTAGTCGTCACCATCTAGGGTGAGCATGAAGTCATTGACTATCTGTTCTATTGAAATTGTATCTCTTGCCATCTGTTACTGCTTTTGTTTTTGCTCTTCACCGCTGGTGTATGCGAATACATCTTGGTCACGCAGATTTATACCAACCATTTTACCTATCTCTAGAATCAGCTGAGGCACATAGTGGTCTGGAAGCTCAAAGTCTACAGAGGTACTTACATTAAATACCTCATTAGACGCGCCTAAGTTTGAAGCATTGTATCTAGGTGACAAAGCGGTTCTTGCTCCTGTGCTTACGTTGCGCCCCTCTGGGTACTTGTAATATCTCACTTTAATTTTCTTAATGCTTGTAGGAAACACTTCAATGTCCTCTGATAATATAGCGACAGGATGTATCGCAGAAGGTGCGGATAAGTCAGATTGTAATATATACTCAATCTTAGATTCATCATAGACAACATCAATAGGAGTTGATGTAGAGCTACCAAATACATAAGCTCCGTGTGTTTTCATTGATATTATTCTAGCTAAATCTTCTGGCTTCTCAAAAACACCATTAGACTGACTAACGGCAGCTTCTTTTGAAAAGTATGATAAGTCCTCCTGTATGCGCTTACTATACGCAAGCTGACCTTTAGCGTCAACATTACGCATACGTAGTGTTTTAGCCTTAGTCGTTTCGTTGAATAGGTCGTTAAATATCTTGTTCTGAGCAATTGTAGTAAACGTGTTAAACACCTTTGGTGTTATAAATCCACGTTCATCTTTATTTGCTAGATTTTTAAGTGCTGAATAAACTTCGTTTACAGATGCCATAATTATTCTGTTCTATAAGCAAAGATACAAAAAAGAAGGGGCTACATTTCTGTAACCCCTTCGTTAATAGTAACTTATAAGTTGTCTTATATTTTAGAAAGCTGTCTTTCTATTTCTTCAAAGACTGGCGCGCCTTTTTCTGTAAGACAAAATCGTGTCGCAACATCCAGTGTTTCCTGACCTGCTGGTGTAGATACAATAAGTTTGTTAGTGTCATACCACTTCAAACCATCGTTGTCAGCCTTTAAAATCTGAAAATCAATAGCATTCATTACAGTGCTGCGAGTAGTAACTTGCGGGTTATCAAACATTTTAATAAAACCGCTTGGGTTGGACTTAGCAGATTGAAGCAGTTCACGCTTAATCTCCATGTTTTTTTGATTAATATCAATACCTAGATATAAAGCGACAGGCAACAACTCTTCAATAGATTTATCACGAACCATCCCTACAGCATCAACCATAGCGAATTCTTGCTCGATTTCTACTTCAGCTTTTGCTTCATTGTTAACCAATTCAAAGCGG
>Ga0206127_1001764_pt1 | contig 22672 bp, 35 predicted proteins | sample Helgoland_Spring_6_FD_148646 | JGI IMG/M metagenome (GOLD analysis project Ga0206127, IMG submission 148646) | Pelagic subsurface seawater microbial communities from Kabeltonne, Helgoland, North Sea - Helgoland_Spring_Bloom_20160419_1 | ecosystem: Environmental > Aquatic > Marine > Epipelagic ...
CAGATTCGGTACAATCACGTAGCGCTGGTGCCCAAGGGTCGCCAAGGCGCGGCGGTGTCGCTTCGCCTCGACGACGGCGATGCAATTCAGATTTCAAACAAGCCCGGCAAGGGTACACCAAACAAGGGGAGCCGCATGGCCGCCAAGGTACGCATCGACAACATCGAGGTGGAGGTCGTTGACGCCTCCGCCGCCACCCTCATCACGTCCGTGGTCGTGCGCCGCGACGCTGCGATCTCTGAAGCAGCCGACGCCACCGCGAAAGCGGAGAAGGCCCAGGCTCGCGCCGACGAGCTTGAAGGCGAACTCACCACGCTCAAGGCTGCGCAGAAGTCTGACGAAGACGTTGCGGCGGAATTTGTTGCGTGGGCAAACGAGCGCGCCGAGATCACCAAGGGCGCTGATGCCTTGGGCGTGAAGGTGGACGACACCGACACTCTCGACAACGGTGCGCTTCGACGTGCTGTCGTCGCTGGTGTGGAGGGCGTCGAACTGAAGGAAGACGCTTCCGATGACTTCGTTCGGGGCACCTTCAACGCCCTTGTGGCTCGCCCGCCTGCCCGTTCGAGCAAGCTCGATGCGGCGTACACGCCACCGAGCGGCGTCGACGACAAGCCGAAGTCGCGCATGGACGCGGCGTGCGAAAGCTACGCCGACCGCATGCTCAACCGAAACAAGACCGCGGCCAACGCGTAACTCTCGCCACCCACTGAGGACACTCATGGCACAGACACGATACGACAAGGACCTTCGCGTTGGTCGAGCAGGCGATCCCGCCGACTCCGGCCCGAAGGACATCATCTCGCTCATCAACGACGACCCGCGCGCCGCTCAGGTCTCGACCATCACCGTTGATTCAGCGTCGAACTCGACCCTGTACAGCGTCACGCTGAACGAGGTTGTGGTGAGCTTCACGTCGGACGCTTCGGCGACCGTCGCGGAGATCGCAACCGGTCTGGCCGCTGCGATCAACGCCGAGCCGCTGGTCGCTGCTTCGGTGTCCGCTGATGCCGCCTCGGCGGTTGTCACTGTGACGTCGAGCTACGCGGGGCGCGCCTTCACGCTCACGTCGAGCGAAGCAGACCTGACGCTTGCGACGGGCACGGCGAACGACTTGGCCGACCCGGTGCCGTTCGGCGCGGCGGTTGTCTTTGACTCGGCAGACGCGAAGTATGGGCGCCTGCTCAAGACGGCGAACATGTCGGCGCGAGTTCGCACCATCACGTTCAGCGGAGCGGCGGAAAACAGCAAGACGTTTACCGTCAACATCGACGTTGGCGGAAAGGTCTATGCAATCTCCGTACTCACTCCCGCATCGGCTACGCTGGCGACCGTTGCCTCCACCGTTGCTGCCGCGATCAATGGCGTCATGCCGGCATCGACCGTTGTGGCGACCTCATCGTCTGGAGTTGTTACGCTGACGGCGGAAGTTGCTGGCCTTGGGTTCAATGTTACAGCGGTCGACTACAAGCCGGACACCATGGCGATTGCTGTCAGTGCTGACTCGTTCGTCGCCTTCGACTCCATCGACGACGCCTTCGCCGGCATCGCGCATTCCGGCTACCGCCACGAGTCTGCGGGCTCCACGGGCGAGTTCCCGGGCGGCTCGGTTATGTCGGTCATGCGCAGCGGTCGCGGGCTCGTCGACACGGCGGAGCAGGTGCTCCCCGGCCATCCCGTCTACGTCAGCATGACGGACGGTAAGACGTTCCGCCAGTCGGCGGCGTCTGGCTACATCCAGCTCCCCCGAGCGTCGTGGAAGGGAAGCCGAAGCGCTTCCGTCGGCGTGCTCTCGCTCAACGCGTAACCCACCACTCACTGAGGACACTCATGGACCCGAAACTACGAGATCGAATCAAGGTGCGTTGCGACGATGACGTCGTGGCACGCATCGACTCCGCCACAGCAGGCGCTGGCATTTTCTTCCGCCAGCAGCTTGAGCACATCCACCCCGAGGTGCTGGAAGAGCACACGCCGGCGCTCTCGGCGTTTGACGTGCTGCCCATCGACCGCAGCGTTCCGCCGCACAAGCGAACGTTCACGCGTCGCATGCTCAACGAGACTGGCGTTGCAGAGTGGATCTCCGACTACTCGTCTGACCTGCCGATGGTGGGCGTGGGCGCTGACGAAGAGAGCTTCAACGTGCGCGACTGCGGCAACGCTTACGGGTGGAGCGTCGCGGAGATCGAGGCCGCATCCGCTGAGGGTGTGCCGCTTTCTTCGTCGCTTGCGATGACCGCTCGCCGCGCAGTCGAGCAGAAGCAGAACAACACCGCATTCAGGGGGGCGCCGGAAGTGGGCCTGTATGGGCTCGCTGACTACCCGACGTTCCCGCGCATGCTCACGGCGACGACGATCAGCTCGGCGGACACCCCGTCTGACATCCTCGCGCTTCTGCACAGCATCGCTAACGCCACCATCATCCGTACCAATGGCGCGGGCGGTCGTGGCCAAACGATGCTGATGCCGCTGACGCCGTACACGCACATTGCGAGCACGCGCCTGGCTGCTGACGAGGCGACCACGATTCTTGAGGCGTTCATCGCTGAGAACCCGTTCATTGAGAGCGTTGTGGCCGTCCACGAGCTCTCGGGCATCTCTGCTGGTAAGGACATGATCGTCTGCGCTGAGATGAACCGCCGCATCATCGGGCTCGTCCTGCCAATGATGTTCACCCAGTACCCCGCGCAGTTCAACAACCTCACGGTGAAGGTGCCGTGCCGAGCGTCATGTGGCGGCATCGCCTCGGACTACCCGCTTGAGGTCACGACCTGCGTCCTTCCGTAATTTTCCGGGCCTAACCCACCCGGCTAGCTCCGCCGTCTTTCCCCTCCGTTGGGCGGCGGCGCTCCACTTTGCCAGAGAGCATCCATGTCCAAGGTCGAAAAGAAGTCCGCCGCGCCGGCGAGCGATGTTGTCGAAACACCCGCGGTTGTAGCGGTGCAGAACAAGTCGCGACGCCTGCTTGAGGCGTTGATCAAGGCCAGCGTGGAGTCGGACCAGATGAAGGTTCTTACGCTCGTTCCTGGGCGCGTCCACACCATCGGTGAGGACTTCTCAGCGGAAGAGTGGGCGCAGGCCCGCCCGATGCTTGTGCCGCACATCAATCAGAGCTTGGTCATCGAGCACATGACGGTGCCGAGCGGCAAGCCTGAGAAGCCGGCGGTCGTCGCGTAGCAATGTCCACCAGCCTCGAAATGCTCTCCCTGCTCGCGCCTGAGTTGGATGCCGTCGCAGAGGCTACGCGTGCCGCTATGCTCACGCACGTTGCGGGCACGCAGGACTCGACGGCTTGGGGGGCTGACTTTACCGAGGCGGTGGTCTTGCTCACCGCCCACCGCTTGACGCTCAACAACCGGGCGGCAAGCGGGATGAGCGGGACCGGACCAGTGCAGTCACAGAAGGCTGGGAAGCAGGAAGTGCGCTACGGCGTCACGGCGTCGACTTCCACGCGTGACGCTCCGTACCTGACGACCCGGCACGGTTTGGCGTTGCTTGAACTTCGCGGGCGTGTAGGCGTTGGGAGCTTTGCCGCGGTCGTGACATGAGCCGGCGCTCCCGCGTCGTCGTTTGTCAGGACAATCGCGACGTCATCAAGCGCCGGCTTGCTCTGTTGGGTAAGTCCAAGCTGACCGTCGGCATTCACGCGAAGGACGCTCCAACAGGTGGGCCGATCAACGCGGCGACGATTGCGAGCATTCACGAGTATGGCGCAGCGCACATTCCGGCACGTCCGTTCATCGGGCCGACGGTGCGCGACATGAAAGACGTCTACCTCGACATCATGGGGAATGCCGCCAATGCGGTGGTCCGAGGCGCGCCAGTCAACCCCGTGCTAAGCCGTCTCGGCGTCAAGGTGGTTGCCGACATTCGGGGCACTATCGACGCCGGAATTGATCCTGAGCTCGCTGACAGCACGAAGGAGAAGCGCGACGCCAAACTTGGTGGGCGTGGCCCGGCCAACAGCGTGTTCAGCGGATACACGCCGCTCCGCGACACGTCGCAGCACATCTACAATCGCCTCAACCACGAGGTGAAGTCCTGATGCTCTACACCGGGACATACACGCGTCGGCGATACAGCGCGCGGAGCATCGACGCCGCGACAGGATACCCAACCACAGCGTCGACGACGGACACTGAGTTCCAGGCGAACGTTCAGCCGCTCACCGGCGAAGCGTTGATGCGGCTCGAAGAGGGCCAGCGCGCCCGAAAGCCGGTTCTCGTCATGACGACGGCGGAGCTCCGCACGATGGACGCGTCAACGAACACGCAGCCGGACGTGGTGGTGATTGGCGGTGTTGAGCATGAGGTCATCTCGGTGGAGCAATTCACCGTGTTCCTCCCGCACTTCGAGGCGGTCGCCATTCGCCGATCGGTGCCCGCATGACGCGCGAAGAGCTCATTCAGGCGTGTCGCCAGTGGGTTATCGCCTGCACTGGGCTCGACGGGAGCGTGGTTTACGTGGCGCACCAGACGACGGCGCCGCCCGCCCGCCCCTGCATCAGCGTGCAACTCATCACGCCCGGCGCCCGGAAGGGCCACGACGGCGGACAGGTGACGATCACAGCCGGAGGTGCGTCGGGCACGATGACGCGCACCATTCTCGGCCAGCGCGTCGCAACCGTCCGTTTCAGCGCCTACGGGGCTGGCGGCTATGACTTGTTGGAGAAGATGCGAGCCGCAGAGGCCCGCTACGACCTCCAAGAGACAGCGGAAACGCTGCTCATCTCACCCCGCTTAGACGACCCGCAAGAAGTGCCATCACCACGCGAAGACGGAACGTTCGAGCCTCGATTCATCGCCAGTGCGGCGGTTGGATACGTGGCTACGTCCGTTGAGGACGTGACGCCGGTGGACACGGCGACAGGGAGCGGAGAGGCGGGCGACGACTTTGTATTCAACACCACACACGACCTGACGTGAGACGCTTATGAGCATCGAGAATTTGATCTTCTCGGGGACTATCAACCTCGGAGCGGTGCCGGTAACGCGCGCGGGCTTCGGAACGGTTTTGATTGTCTCCGAGAGCACCGGCGCGGGCTTCACGGAGCGCGTCCGGTACTACACATCGAGTGCAGCTCTTCTTGCTGACACCGACGCGGCGATCACGGCGTCGATGGATGAGTACAAGATGGCCGTCGTGCTGGAGTCCTGCGGGCTTCAGAAGTTTGCGATTGGCTCAATGAAGTCGCCGGACGCGAACAGCTACGCCACCGCAATGGCCGCAATCGCCGCGGAGGATAGCGACTGGTACGGACTTCTGACCACATCCACCGCTGTTGATGCAGACCAAGAAGCAGTGGCAACATGGGCGCTCGCCAACAAGAAGCTGTATGCGATTGGGAGCAAGGACGTTGCGGGTATCGGTAGCTCCGGTTCCTCGGATGTTGCGTCAGTCGTGAAGGCGGCGAGCAACAGCTACGCATCGGTGTGGTTGCACTCCGTGACTGCCGATTCGATCACGGTTGGCGCTGGCGCGCTCGGGAAGCTGCTCAGCTTCAACCCGGATGTTACCGCCCCGTCCGTTGCGCACATGACATTCAACGGCGTCTCCGTCGACTCCGGCCTGACCGACACACAAATCACGAAAGCGCTCAATAAGCGGGCGAACATCTACTCTTCTTCGAAGAGCCTGGGCACCGCATGGCCCGGCCTGATGGCCGACGGCTACTACATGGATCAGCGCCTCATGGGCGACTGGTACGAAGCGCGGCTCACGGAGGACTTGCAGCAGCTGGCCAGCGAGCAGGCTAACGCCGGCACGCGCATTCCTTACGGTGACGCTGGGTTCGCCATGATCGAGGGCATCGGGCGTCAGCGCGACGACGCGGGAATCGGCGCGGGCTGGTTCCTCGAGTTCGACGACGACGGCGAGCGAGCGTTCCGCGCAGTCGTCCCAGCCGCGGGCTCTGACAAGACCGCACGCACGCTGGCGTTCACATTCCGCCACCGCCAAGCCGGAGCGGCGCAAGAGTTCATCTACACCGCCAACCTGGAGAACGTCTAATGAGCACGAAGGCATACAACGGCGCGCAGGTCTTCGCGACCTTCGGTAACCGCCTGATTGAAGGGCTCGGCGATGGCGACGACGCGATTCAGGTCGAATTTGTCGACGACACCACGACCGTGCGAACTGGCGTTGGCGGGTCGGCTGTCGTGTCGATTAATCAGTCGATTTCGGCAACGGTCCGCGTTCGGCTGCTTCGCACATCGAAGAGCAACGATTACATGCAGCGCGCACTGAACCTTTGGCGCGCCACTGGCACCTTCTTCCCGTTCACGCTGAAGGATGCCCGCGGCAAGGAGGTGCACGCATGCGCGAAGGCGGCTGTGCAGAAGCAGCCGAGCAGCGGGCACGGCAAAGCGGCGAGCGATATCGAGTGGATGATCGTGTGCCCTGAGATGCGCAGCAACCAGGGCGGCTACTAGTGGCTGAGTTCAGCTTCACCATCAAGACGAAGAGCGGCGATGTCGCATACTTCGGCCACACGCTCGACTACGCGACCGGGCTGCAGCTCGGCGGCGAGTTGCTCGATCTCGTGGGCGCGATGTTCACGCCGGGTCGCGGGATCGGTGGGCTCATCTCTGGCCTCGCAAAAGGTATTGTCTCCAAGGGTGGCCCGGAGTTCATCAACCGCATCATGCACGGTGTTGCGCGCGACGGTGTGAAACTCGACGCGTCGGATATGTCGACGTTTACCCCCTACGAGAACAACTACGGCGAGTTGCTGGCCGCGCTCACCCACGTGCTGGAGGCGCGGTTCGGCTCTTTTTTCGACGAGCTGATTCAAGAGCGCGTCAGGGCGATGGCGGAGAAGTTCGTCAAGACGAGCGTCAGCGGCGGGCTGGCGCAGCTTTGGGAAGTGCCGAGTGCGCCCTTGTCGACGAGTGGGTCATCGCCGAGCGATTCCACCTAAACGTCGCGGAGATGCGGCGCACGTGGGACTTTGAGACGTTCTTGGAGGCCCTGAGCTACGTAGAGGCGAGAAACGCAGCGGAACGAATCTTGAGCGAGAGAGATTGACCCATGGCCACCATCGTTGAAGAGCTTGTCGCGGTGTTCGGCTTTGATGTCGATAACCGCGCGCTTGCGCGAGCCAATCAAGGGGTTAGGCGGACTGAGCAGCGCATGGAGCGCGCCGCTGCGGCTTCACAGCGCGTTGGCCGCGGCATTCAGGGGATGTTGGTCGCGTGGGTTGGCTTAGATCAGGCGGCTCGCCAGTTTGGGGGGTTGGTTGAGGCGAATGCGCAGATGGACGACCTTACTGCGGCCATGACTCTGGCGACGGGAAGCGCTGAGTCCGCCGAGTCCGCAATGCAGTGGATAGCGGATTTTTCGTCGCGGTCTCCGGACCAAATACAAGAGGTCACAGAGGCGTTCCAGATGCTCCAGCAGCAAGGGCTGGACCCAATGGATGGGCGGCTCGTGGCGCTTGGCAACACCGCTGCGGCGTTGCAGACGCCAATTAGCGAACTGATGAACGCGACTGCTGGCGCCGCAATCGGCAACCTTGAGCGGCTGGAGCGCATGCTTGTGCGGTACGGCTACTCGCTCACGTCGACCGATGGTGTCGTGCGCGGAATGGCGAGCGGCGAGGAGTTTGTCATTGGTGAGGGGTTTGCCGCGATAGAGCAGTTCTTAGTCGGGCTTGGTGAGGGCCGCTTTGCCAGCCAGATGGAGCGGCGAGCAGAGACGATTAACGGCGCGATGTCGATGCTCCGAGACGCGATTTTCCAGTTCCGAACAGGCATTGGAGATGCCGAGTTCAACAACGCGTTGGTTGCGCTGATTGGCTCTCTTGAGCGCCTGTTTAGAAGTAGCAGCGGTGGTGCCACCGTAATTGGCAGAGTTCTCGCTGGCGCACTCAACACTGCCGCACGATCGCTGGCCTTTGTTGACACTCATTTGTCTCTGGTAATGGCCGGCTTAGCTTGGCTGGGCGGAACAGTTGCAATTTCAGGGCTTATCGCGCTTGGCAGCGCGCTGGCTTCCGCGGGTGCAGCAGGGATGGCCGCCGCTGCGCAAATCTTCGCCATCCCGCTAGCGCTAGCAGGAATCGCCGTGCTGGTCGCCCTTGTGGCCGAGGACTTCTACCGGTTCGCCAATGGCCAAGAGTCCGTGATCGGGCGCCTCGCAAAGCGGTACCCGCAGATAGTCGACCCGCTGAAAGATATGATCGCCTTCTTTCGTGATCTCGCAGAGCATGGGCCCGCGGCGCTGAGGTTGATTCGAGAGGACTTTGACGCCATCACTGGCGCTGTTGACAGGCTGCTAGACAGGCTCGGCTTGCTGGGCCGCATTCTTCGACTCAACCCGGTATTCCACGCCGCCGCGGGTGGCGACCTGGCGAGCTACATGGAGAACGCGCGCGGTGTGACGCCTGACGTTGACCTGCCGGGAATGCCGGAGATGAGCAACGGCAGTAACGGCGAGCGTGGATTCTTCGGACGCCTTGCCGCCTTCGCGAACGGCTCACGAACCGTCACAATGGGCGGCGCTCAGTTCGAACATCGGCCAGATGCACCGAGCGTCCAGGCGCCGATTAATCTCACCGTGGAGGTGCAAGGGGTTGTTGGGGAGGCGCCGGAGGGGCTTGGTGACCGCATTGGGGGGCGTGTTGTGCAGAGCCTTCAGTCCAATATGGACATGATGTTTCGGCTGCTGCCGGGTGCGACATGAGGCCACGCAGCAAATCAGGCGCCGTAATCATTGGCGAGTCGGCCACGGTCGCCTTCGACTGCACCGTGCGTGAGTCGCACGATCAGCGCTGGGACGTGACCCGCCATGAGGTGGAGAGTAGCGCTGCCGTCGCCGAGAACGTGCGGAAAAAGCCGCGTGAACTTGAACTCATTATCATCACGACGGACACGCCGCTCCGCGAGCTCAACGACACTAGCAAGAACCGAGACCGGTACGTTCTGCGGACGCTTGAGGCCATTGCGAACAACGTCGAGATCGTGAACATCAAGTGTCACCTTGGCTTGCTTCAGGGTTACATCATTGAGAGCATAACGACGCCGGTCACGGCGCAGGATGGTGAATCGCTGTCGCCACAAATCAAGCTGGTCGAGTACCGTCAGATTTCGACCACGAGCATTGCGACGCCTGACGCCTACCTCGATGCATTGGTGAGTGATACAGCGTCACAACCAGACGCTGCCCCATCGGGCGCCGTTAGTGGGGGTGTGGGCGCTGAATCCGCAGACGCCGAGGCGTCCGGCTCGCTGCTCTCCCGTATCGACGACTCACTCGATGGCGGACTGACCAACACTTTATCGGGCGTGGGTGAGACGCTCGGGGGGCTGTTCCAGTGATCGCCTACCGAACTCCCGGCACCGCCGCGCGTCGCTCCATTCGCGTCACGGCCTACGGCGCAACCGTCCGCCTGCAGTTCAGCTGGCACGATCGCCCCAAGGCGTGGTTCGTCGTCGAGACCGATACCGACAACACCCCGCTTGGGCCGGAGCGGCTTTGCGCCAACGCCGCAGTCGTGAAAACCATCCGGGACAGCACCGGCTCAATGGCCGGCCAACTCGTGATGATCGACTTCAGCCAGGGCGACGGCGACTTTGAGGTGTCTAGCCTGGGTGCGCGCCTCCAGCTCTACGGCTTCAGCCGTGCCGAGATTGAGGCCGCGGCACCAGCGTCCTTGCTCCCGACCGTAGTATCGGTGACATCATGACCACCGCCCGCCAGCGTTCGTGGCGTGTGGCCGTTGGCCCCGCAGAAGACCGCGGCGTGACCAAGCTCGCGGCGTGGGAGGGATTGCGCACAACGTTTAAGTACAGCGCCGATGCCGACACTCGCCCGAACAACCTTGAAATCAGCCTCTACAACCTGAACGACCGAAGCCGAGCGTATCTCGACAGCGACGCGGACGCCCCGCTGTTGGTGCTGCTGTATGCAGGCTTCGGCGACGAGCCCCCATTGCGGGCCGTGGCAGACATTGTGGACGTTGAGCACAAGCGCGATGGTGTAGACCGTGTGACGACGATTCGAGCCGGCGAAGGCGAACGCGCCTACACGGACGCGCATGTCTCCCTGAGCTTTCGCCCCGGAGCGAAGCTCTCAGACATCGTTGGGGCCATCGGCGCATCGTACGACGGCGTGGGGATAGACTTCGACCGCTCGCAGCTTCTCGCGCTGCCTGAGGTGGTGCGGGAGCGCGGATTGAGCTTCAACGGTCGGGCATCGGCGGCGCTGAGCATGTTGGCGCCGGAGCTTGCTATCTCGCCAACTGTGCAGGCGGGCTCACTGGTGTTCTTGCCGCGGGAGCCGGAGACGGGGCCGCAATCCCTCGTGTTGACGGCGGAAACCGGCTTGCTCGGCTATCCGACGCGCGAGAAGAAGAAGCGGCGCGGCGCGTCTGGGCGGTGGGTTATCTCCGCTCTGCTCGACTATCCGATTCAGCCCGGCGCCGTGGTTGTCGTAGGCTCTGAGGAGTTGAACGGCGGCGTGGTGGTCGATGAAATGACGATCACGGGCGACTCGCACGGCGACGAATGGGCCGCCGAATTGACCGTCACTCCGATCGAAGTGGAGTCGAAGTGAATCCCCGCGAGACCCTGACACGAGCCGTAGAGCTATCAAGCGCCGCAGCGCTCGATGCTGCGCGCGTGCATGTGTTCGCGGAGGTCTTGGAGTACAACGACTCCAAGCGCGAGGTGTCGGTCCGCCCTGTGCAGCAGGAGCGCGGGGCTGATGGCGTGGTGCGGCGCCTTCCTGACGTGCACGGCGTTCACCTGCAAGGTTTTGAGTTCGGGCCGTTCACGATCCAGGGGCCAGCGTCGCAGGGTGACACCGTGCTGCTGCTCGTGTCTGATCAATGCGTCGAGCGCTGGCTTGCTGATGGGGTGATTGCCGATGCCGACGTGGCCCGCCCCAACCGGCAGCTACAAAGCAGTATCGCTATTCCCGTAGGGTCTCCGCAGTCGCCATCCGCGACGGGTGGTAACCTTGTGGTTGGGCTTCCGTCCGGTGCGCATCTGGAGATTACGCCAGCGGGCGCGATCACGCTTGGTGGCTTGCTTGGCTCGCTCGAAATCTCGGCGCTCGGTGCGGCCACGTTGGCGAGCGGGATTGGCTCGATCAAGCTGACCCCCACGGGTCAGGTCTCGATCGGCACCGTCGCTGCCGACCTGGTGGGCATTGTCGCCGACACGCTGACGCAGCTGGCGAACACATCCGCTCCAATCATCACATCGGAGCGCAACACGTATTCCGCGCTCGCCACGCTCGCCGCTACGCTGAGGACGGTGTGACGGATTTCTACCTTGATACTTTTACGGGCGATCTCGGCGTCAACGCAGGCGGCGACGACCTGCGCATCACCACGCCGACCGAGGAACTGGCACAGCGCGTCTACGCTGCGCTCGAGGTCCGCCGCGGTGAATGGGTGTTCGACACACGCTTAGGCCTCCCCTTCGAGCGGTTTTGGCAGCGCCCTGCCGTGCTCGCAGAGGTCGAGGCAGAAGTGGAGCGGGCGCTGCTTGCCGTCGATGGCGTCGTTGCCGTGACGGTAACGGCGAGTTCGCTGAACCGATCGACGCGAGCAATCAACATCACGCTACAGGTCAAGGACACTGCGGGAACGATCGCACTGAACGGCGCCACGGTTGGTGGCCAGATCGGACTAGACTGGACCGACGCGGGAGGCTGGTAGGGTGACAGCGAGCATCAGCAAGGATACGCAGGTTGTTTCGCGCGGAACGGGCCTGCTCCCGTGGGCTTTCAGCAAGGCCCGCGTTGTCGCCCTGCTCTCAGCAGTGCTCGACAACGTTCAGGCGGCGGAAGACGAGATCGCGTGGTTGATCGATACGCTCGACTTGGAGACCGCGGACGGCGCAAAGCTCGACCTTATTGGCCGACGCGTCAAAGAGGCGCGTGACGGTCGCGCCGACGCGGTGTATCGCAACTTCATCAAAGTTCGCATCTTGCGCAATCGTTCGGTTGGTGAGGGATGGCGCGTCGCCAAGATTGCGCGGCTCATGCTTGGCGGAACCACTGTAAGCCGCAGACGCGCCGCGCCGCGATACTTCGAGGCTACGGTGAAGGTCGCCGCGCACAACGACTTTGCCACCCGGGCCGCTGCTGCTTCAGCCGCATTCGAAGCGGCCACGACCGACGCGATCGTGAACATCATCGAGCGAAAAGAGACCGGCTATTTCGGCTGGGACGAAGACGGCGACGCTAGCGGCTGGGACACCGGTATCTGGGCGGAGCTCTGCTAGGAGACACGTATGGCGACCAACTACGGATTCACGGCGAACGGATGGGTGACGCCCACATGGGGCCAGCTTCGGGCGGAGGCCGTCGGCTACGTGCAGGACCGGTTCGGCGCTGGATACCGCACGGACCGCGAGAGTGTGCTTGGCAAGGTCGTTGATCTCGGCGTTTACATGACGCGCGGGGTGATGGAGGCCGTGGGCACATTGCAGGCGCAGCTTGACCCGTCGCAAGCTACGGGCTCCTACTTGGACATCGCGGGCACGCTGTCGGGCGTCACCCGCTTGCAGGCAACCGCGAGCGTGGTCGATGTTCGGTTCTTCGCGCCCGTCGCGCACACCGTGCCAGCAGGAACCACGCTTCGCCTCGTTGGAGGTGACGGGCTGACATGGACCACGGATGCAGCAGGGACCGTAGCGAGCGGCGAGACATCCGTTGTGATTCGCGCCACCGCCTCGACGACCGGCCCTCGTGCTGTAACCGCGCTCGACCCCTTTGAGTTCGTCGCGACCTATGTGGGCTACGAAGACGTGACCAACATCGAGGCCGCCTACGACTCCGCCACGGGCCGCAGCGTTGAGACCGACGAAGCCTACCGCGTGCGCGTGAGCGTCTTCGGTACTCCCGGTCCCACGCCCAACGGCATTAAAGCCGCGCTGCTCGGTGTAAGCGGCGTGGAAAACGTCACTGTCACGATCAACCGTGGCGAGACTACGGACATCGGCGGGCGACCTCCCGGCGCTTTCGAGGCCGTCGTCTGGCCGGAGTCATCGACGCTCGAAGACGGCGTTGCCGAAGCGTTGTGGCAGAACTCGTCAGCAACCGGCGCGGGCTCCTACGGTGCGGTGACGCGCACTGTCACCGATAGCGACGACGTTAGCGTAGACGTGTCTTGGACGTGGGGCGCGGAGGTTGGCATTGACTACACCGCGGCGGTCGTTCGCGAGTCGAGCGCTCCGGCTGACTGGTCCGATCAGATCAAGGCGGCGGTGAAGACGTACCTCGACAGCCTCGACCCCGGCGACGACGTGGTGTGGCTTAAGGTCGCCGCGGCGGTGTCCGATTTCTCATGGGTGACGAGCGCAACGGTAACAATTCGCCGCGACTCCAACGCCTACGGAACGACTGACGTGGCCATCTCGGCGACGGAGATTGCGGCGGTCGGCTCCACGGTCAGCGTTTCATAGGTCGTCGCACCGAACGTCTCGCGGTACTCCAGCCGTAACCCCCATCGCTCCCGCGCTTCGGCGTAGAACGCGATGGGGTCGCCCTCCCAGGCCGGACGCGCGCCGACGGCGACCACGTAGACGGGGAGCGTGACGGACTCTGATGACAGCACGCTTGCGGCGATTTCCGCCCCGCACACCGTCTCGGGGTTCGCGAGTTCTGTTGCAACCCCCGCCGCTTTGAGCTGCGCGGATGTCTGCGACCATCGGTCCACTTCCGTCGCGTCCTCCGGCGCAATGACGCCTATGACCACCTCGCCATTGGGTGGCTCGCACCGGGTTGTTGGATCGGTGCCGCAAGCGGCGAGCAGGGTGAACGCGAGGAAGTAGCGCAACGGGTCTCCGTGGTTGAGTCAAGAAGATCGTCACGCTCGAAGCGGTGTCAAGCCACCACCCGTTCCGCCCGAATCGGCGCGCCGCGTACCGTTGCAGCATCAATCCCCGATGTGGTGACGACGTGGCGCGACCAGTAGAGCCAACAATCAGCCTCCCGACGTGGGCAACGGGCGGCACGCTTGTGCCCGCAGGCTCGCTTCCTGCCTCAGACACCGATGTTGTTGAGCCGGCTTCTGCTGAGCGCACGGACGGATGGACACCAGGCGTTCCAGCGCGACAGAAGTTCAACCACCTGCTCCGCTCCGCCGGGGAGTGGATAACGTGGGCGCGTGACGCCATCCGCAACACCCCTGGCACTTTCCCTCTCGTTTCTGGCGCGATCGCTCGCTTGTCGGCGGGCGATGTCGCGGTGGTCGATGGTACGGGCAATGCTGGCGAAGCGTGGGGCGCTGCTTGGGCCGTCGACCAAGGGGGTGCGACGGAGGACTCTACGTGCATCGACAGTGACGGCGGCCTCTTTGCGATCGGCTACTACACCTACGTGACGCTCCGAGCCCGCGACGTGCCGTTAACGGAGTCGTGGACTAAGACCATGCCCGCGGCGGTTGTGGACGTCTCGCTCTGTGGAGACGAGGTGTTCATCGCGAACGCCCTAAACCTGCGACGCTACGCACGCGACGGTGCGACGTTTGGGGAAATCACCATCAGCGGTACGGGCCTCATCAATCAGATCGAGGCGGGCGGCGATAAGCTGGCGCTGACGCGTCACGACATCGGCGCTGGCAATTGCAAGTTACAACTCTACGACGTTGGCTCTCTCACGCTTGACGCCACGTTCGGCACGAAGTCGCGCGCGGGTTCATATGCCGCACTTGGACTTTCTCCCACGATCGTCGTCTTCGGCGGGGCGGTGGACGGTGCGAGCCACGCCAAGATTTACGACCGTGACACCGGCTCGGAGATTTTCAGCGTCGAACTAGCCGATGTGAGTTCAACGCCCACCGTGATCGACATTGCGTGCAACAATGAGCGCACGGCGCTTCTCCACGACGACGACGACAACGGCCATCAGGTCACGCTGCTTACGAACACGGGCCGGACGGTCTGGCAGTCGCCGCTGTATGAGCCGCCGACGCCGGCCGTCAAGTCCTGCTCGATTGATGACCGATTCGTCTACGCACTGACCGCGGCGTATCTGCACGTACTCGACATCCGAGACGGGTCGGAGGTGGCGCAATACGCCCTGCCCGCATCTGGCGCGGGTCGTGCGGTGGCCAGCGATGGCGAATACGCCTTCATTGCTCACGAGCATGACACGACGAACTCCGTCGCGGTTCGCGTTGGTCGCGGCGCGTCGCTCTGGCGATGCCACGACGCCGACGACCGCTACCGCTCGATTTACACTCTGCTCGCCCCTCAGCGTTGATGACCTCGGCAGACAATACAGCAAGCCGCACACCCTGCGCTGGTGTGGCCCCGTCGCTTCGGCGCCCGCATTCTGGGACTGGCACCAACGCCTATGCGGAGTTGCATCGACGGTTCGGCGCTGGGGGTCGAGCATGAGCGAGCACGCCAACATCATCGCCCGCTTCGGCTTGCGCGCGCCGACTTCCTGCTATCCCGCCACACTCGCCGGACTTCAAGGCTACCTCGACGAACTCGCGGACGGTGCGGGGCTCCATGTCACGGCCAAAGAGGTCGCGACCCCGTACCATCCGGAGATTGCCGAGAAGCTCTACGCGACACCGTTCCTGATTCCGGGGTCGGAGAGCATCGCGATCGTCGACGGCGACGCCGCAATGACTTCGTGGGACTTTGAACGCTTCGCCGCAATCTGGGCGCTGCTGCTTCCGTTCCGGCGTGAGGATGGCCGACCGCTGTCGGTGATCAACTGGTTCCGCCCGGATTCGTACAACGCGCATCCCCGTGTCGACGGCGCCAAGCGCTCCGACCACCTCACCGCCGACGCTATCGACGTGGGCATTCGCGACGCGTCGCACCGTAAGGCGCTGGCGAAGTACCTCGCGCAGTACCGCAAAGACGAAGAGCTTCAGCTGTCGCTCGGCGTCTACACGACCCGCATCCACGTCGGCATCCGCTCGCCTGCTGGCGCTCGGGTGTGGGGACCGAACAAGCGCGAGGTCGCATGAGCTGCGCCGCCATCATCATCGGCGCTTGGGCGTTCTCGCTCGTCGACTGCTATCCCGCGTGGGAGCCCGTGCCGCTCGGAGAACTGCCCGCGGTCTGCGCCGAGCGTGGCTGTATCCCGGCTGAGTGGCCGCGTGATGAAGTGGTGCGTCGATTCGTGGGGTGCAATCAATGAGCGTCCCTCCCGAGCTGCTCGAACACCAAGCACGGCATCAAGAGTTCGGGCGCGAACGCGTGCGGCTCGGCGAGGTGCGATGCGGGCGTCGCGTCGTGTGCGCCGCAAACAAGGTAGGCGAACTCATCGCTATCGGCGTTCGGCACGGATGCCCCCTCATGGTGATCAACGCCACGGCGATAGGCATGGATCTTCGCGGGTCCGAGCAGGGATTCATCGATCAATATGGGGTTTTCATGACCCGTGAAGAGGCTCGCGCAGTAGCGCTGGAGGCTAGCCAGGTGGTCGACATGGCCGAGCTTCGCGCGGCGCACCTTTACTCTGAGGACTTGTACTGATGAACCCTGACACCCGGCGAGACATTGGCCGCGCTGCACTGCGGTGGCTGCCCGAGGTCTTCAAGGCCATCGGCAAGGCGTGGCGAAAGCGCCGCGAACGCAAGGCGGAGAAGCGCCGACGGCGAGAGCTGGAGCGCGAGACACCAGAACCACCCAACGAGGTAGACGACCGATGAAGCTCGACATCAATACAGGCTGGAAGAACATCACCGCGCTAGTCGTGGCGGGCCTTGGCGGCGTGCTGGCACTGGCGTCGCAGATCGAGGGAATGGACCTGTTGTGGGCTCCCGAGTGGATGGCGCCACTTGCGGCGCTCGTCGCACTGATTGCCGCCTACCTGACGGGCAACATTCCCGACCAGGATGACGACGGCGACGTGGACATGGACGACCACCGCATCGCGATCGGGAAGGTTGCGGACGCGATCCGCGAGATCAAAGACCAGACGAAGGGGCTCGTATTGCTCGTGATTCCGGCGCTGGCCCTGCTTGGGTGCGGCGCGGCTCAGGCGCCAACCGTCGACGCCGTGGGCGAGCGATTCGGCGTGTACTCGACGTTCGAGGCCGCCGTCGACGGTGGCTGCGCTGAGGGTGTCGGCTGCGACTTCGGCTTGATCGCTCCGGGCAACATCGTCATCAGCGCGGGCACTGACGTCTGCGTCGCGGGCTTCTGCACGCCGGTCTCGACGGTGACCACGCTGTCCGTGCTCATCGAGGGAGACGGGGACGACCCGCGCACGTATGGCACGGTCGTATCGTGCATTCAGTCCCCTGCTCTCGGCGTGCTCGGCAAGCTGCTGATGCTCAGTTCAGGCGGTCGGTCTGCGCTTGGAATCGCTGGCGAGCTCATCGATGGCGACACGCTGTGCGTGGAGGCGAGCGCCCAATGAGCAACCGCCCCGTCATCATGCGATACTTCGCCTACGACCACCTACCGCCGCGACTCCAAGAAGTGTCGCGCCCCTTTCATGACCTCGCGTGTCGAATGCTGGAGTTGACCTACGGTCAGCCGGAACAGTCAGCGATGCTGCGCAAGCTGCTGGAAGCGAAGGACTGCGCGGTCAGAGCAGCGTTGCCGCCAGAATGACGACGATTCGGCATAGATCGGTCCGGTCGATGATGCGCAACGGCGACCCCGAGCCCATCGCGATCTTCCATGGTATCCATCTTATGCTGTGGTCGTGGTGGTATGCCATTGTGGCGCTGCCTGCATACCCTCAGATGCAGGTGATTGCCGAGCCGTTCGGCGCTCTGCCGGGGCATTTGGTGTTATGGTTGGTGAGCCTCTTCACGGCGGTCGGCCTGCATTGGGTGCTCACTCTGCGCAGGCCCGACGCGTCACTGCTTCGGCTGACGACTAGCGCCGCTACCGTGATCGCGTGCTACGCGTGGGTCGGCGTGGCGCTCTGCGCCCGCTCTGAGGACGCGTGGAGGTCCACTGCCACCCCGGTCTACATGGGCTTTCTGCCGTCGATGGTCCTGTGGAGCAGCGTGCGGATCGTCCGAAATACGGTGAGGATGCGACGTGCCTGAGATCAGTCTGCTAACTGCAATCGCGGAACGTATCGGGCCGGCTGCGCTGGTCGGGCTTGTGATGATGTTGATCCTCCGCGTTCAGATCGTGGCGATCCTTCAGTCCTTTGTTGACTACCTCAAGACGGTCGCGAGCGGCGCAAGCAAGGAGCGATCTCAAGCCAACGCGGCGCAGGACCGTATCGTTGCGGACCTCGTGGCGAGCTACCAGCAGGACTTCCGCGAGTCGCGCGCCGAGATGCAGCGCACCGTTGAGACAGCTCGCGCCGCCGAGATGGAGGCCCGCACCGAAGCCGCATCACTCCGCGCGGAGTTGAAGGCAGTGCTCGAAACGGTCGCGCGTCTGGAGTCGGAGATCGCAGAACTCAAGGCCAACATGACTACCAGCGAGCCGTGATGTGGAGCACCTGCCAGCAATCGCCGCGTCCCTACTCATTGCCACGTGCGCCTATGCGATCAAGCGGTGGGCCGATCAGCGGTTTGCTCCGTCAAGCCGGGACGCCGAACTGCTCACGCTTCTGCGACACGTCGAGGTCTCGATCGCTCGCCTTGAGCGCAACCGCGCCATTGACGCGCGAGAGATTGAGGCCTTACGAAACCGAATCAAGCAGGGGGCGCCGTGGGTAGCGCAGCGATCCTGAACCTAGCGATTGTCGGCGTGGCGATGCTGCTCGCCCTTGTTTACGTGGCGCGCCCGTTGTGGCTGTCGAGGCAGCGGCGGTTGCGCATGATTGCCTTGCAGTCTGCCGCTGCTGACGTCCAGAGAGTGCACGACTCGCTACAGAGTGGCGTGGCCCGCGCCTCAATTGTGGGCGAGCGAGCGCTGGCCGTGAGCCGGCATAGACTAGGAGACGCTGACGGGGCGCTGCGCGACCTCGCCAATCAATCAGATGCGGACGCCGCCTTGAAGCGGTACGCGCTCAGGTTCGACGACGCGCAAGGTAACGCCGACCACGAGACGATGCGCGATATTGCGCTAAAGTGCTACGTTGATCCTGTTATCCCGGTGGGGCGCCGCGTCGCTATGTTCGGGATTCTGAACGCGCGGGCCGTCTACGCGAAGGCCGCGTCGCCCTACGATCAAGAACTCTACATCAAGGCCGCGACACTCAGCGAACTTGAGGCGACATGCGCACCAACACCTGCGAGCAAAGCCAACGCGTGGCGGTGGGCGGCGTTGGCGTACTTAGAGGCGGGCGAGACAGCGGAGGTCGTTCGATGTTGCGAGGCGTCAAAAGCCGTGGTCGGCCTCGACCGTGACCACCCGCTCCGGCTGTGGGTCGACAGCGTGGCGCGCTCCGCCCTCTATCGCGACGGGCGACGACTCGCGCCGCTTGACCTGGAGATCCCGCCAGACACGCTGCCAGCGGTGCACGTTTACTGCCACGTGACGGAAGCTGCGATTGCCTACCGGGCCGCGGACTTCGATGCCGTGGAGCGCCACTGCGAGGCCGCGGAGCTCCGAGCGCGACAGGTGACCAGCGGAGACGCAACGGTGCATTGGTACGGGCGACTCGCGACGGCGTTGCTGTCGAAGGTGACCGGCTCGAGTCGTGATCGACTTCGCGCGCTTCGGGGCGTGGAGTCTTGCCCATTGCCGGGGATTGGTATTCAGATCCTAGCGCTAACGTCGAGCACGCATCCGATCGCGGATACGTGGCACGTAGCGCTTCAGACCGCACCGCGTGACCAGCGGCGGGAAATCCTCACCATCGGAGAGTGCCAGGTGGTTCTCTTTGGTATGTCCAGCACCGAACACGAGAGGCTCTATGCGTAGCATCACCAGTATTTGCACCGTCCAGTCGTCCATAGCCGCGCAAGGCGGGATGGGTGGCGGGGTCATTACCGACTCGACCGGCGCGCAGATCGGCGGCTACTGGAACATCCCAGACGGCGCGGGCGGCGTGAAGCGGTACGTCTGCGTCGGTGACACGATCCCCTGGAATGAGGGTATCAAGATCGCGCACTGCGACGAAGAGCCGGCGCCGCCGGTATTCTCTCCGTTGTCGCTCGCTGCGTTCGAGGCGTGGGTGTCGGCCAAGACGGGGATCGCGCCGTCGAAGCTCGTCACGTACAGGATGCAGGGCGATGGGTCGTACGCTTAGGCCCACAACGCTACTCACTCGCGTCTACAAACCACGCACGACCGCCGCGCATGACCACCACAACGCCGTCGTCCATCGCGTCCGCGACGTCGCCCGGCACAATCTCGTCACGCGCACCAACGCGCCGCACCGCCACCCCCTCCGGCACTTCGTCGATGTCCAACTTTGCGATCGCCCACGCAACGAACGGCACGTATTCATCAGTTGGGTGCGGATGCGCCTCGGCTTGCTCCAGCACCCACGCGTCACGCCGAAAGTGAACCCACCGATCCGCTTCGGACTGTCTCAGCCGGTCCGGTGTGTCGTGGTCGCGATACTGCGCACGTGAGAGATCGAGCGCGGCTGCTTCAGCAGCGGCGCGCTTGCCGTGCCCGAGTCGGCCCCAGGCAACCATGTATTGCTGATCAACCGTAGACTCCGCAGCTGTCCACAAGTTCTTGAAGAGCTCGCGCTCGGCGGGGGTAAGGTCCACGACAGTTTCGTGCGAAATTAACAACCCATGCTCGATCGCCTGTAGCGCCGCCTCGTGGTCCCATCCGTGCCACGCCAGTTTGCCAGCGAGGGACGACAGGTCCGTCACGTTCTGACTCTTGACGCGTAGTGACTGCTGCCTCGCCTGTAGCCGCTCGTAGTGCCGGCGCGTGTTTGTGTGCGCCTTCTCCGCTTCGTCCGCTCGCTTGACCTCCGCGGCCAGCTTTCGCAGCGCGTCTGCGAGTTGCATTTCCAGCTCGCCAATCTCGATGGCGTGCCGCTGCTCGTCAGTCGGTCGTGGCTCTTGCGTCACCCGAGCACCCACCAAGCGAACAGCAGCGCCGTAACGATGCCGCACGCATAGGCGAACAACGGTGCGTGCAACGACTCCAGCACTGCGCCCGCGACGACGAGCACCACGATGCAGGCGATCACGATGCTGATAGCGGCGGGGTCCATATACTTACGCATCCTCATAGCAGCCGCACTCCTTCAACCCGCACGCGCTTGTGCCGCACCTTGGCGAGCTTGCGGCGCGTGTAGTGGTTTTCGCAGCGTACCCACGTCTCGCCACCGATACTAAGGCGGATGCTGTCGCCGATGTCGCCATCCGTGACGCCTGCCTTCCGCGCCGTCGAAAGCGGTACGTACCACGCGGGCCGCCACGGGTAGCCGGGCTTGTGCCGGACCTCGGCCAGCCACACGAGCGGGTGATCGAGCGGCTCAGTTAGGAGCAGCGCGTCGTTGTTGATCAACCGCCGATGCGAGTAGGCGTCCGCGGGCGTGTTGCATTTGACGGAGCGCATTACGCCGTCTGTCCAGTAGACGCAGCGGTGACCGGCGTTGGACGGAATGTGCACCGCTAGGCAAATCATGCCGGGTAGGTGGTCGCGGTCGGCTTCGGCGTTCATGGCGCCTCCGCGGTTGGCGCTGCTTCGAGGGCGGCGACTAGGGCGTGGGCTTCTGACTTGCAGCTTGCGCCAACTGCGTCGCCGGTGGGCGCGTAGACAGACCAACCGTACCGCGCGTAGTCGACGATCGTGTGCTTCCCCCATGCCTCCCGCACCAGCGCGAGCAGGCACCCGAGCGTTGCGGGGTCGGAGAGATCGGGCACGCTGCTCCCGCGCGGGAACTCCCCTGCAATCCCGTATTCGTGGTGCGCGGCGAACACCGGCCCGTCAGCGTGCGGGATCACAGTCAGGCCGTAAGTGTCGCCATCTAGCGACTCGATTCGCGCTGGCCTGTGATAGTTGTGCGTGCTGATCACCAGCATTCCCGTCATCCACCGCCACCCCGGCAGCGTCACGGCGTGCTTCGCTAGCTTCATCAGTTCGTCGTTCATCGTTCCTCCGTTTGTTGTTGTTCTTGTTCTTCTTCTACATACGCCGCCCGCTTGATCCGCCCCGCTAACCGCAACCGACGCCGCGCCGGCCCAAAGTCGTGATCAGGGTCACGCCACCCAGAATTGCCCGCACGATACGCGGCAACGCCACGCAGTCGCCCGTATATCGTCGTTAGCTTGCCGAGCGACGCAACCCCCGCACGCACTCCGTCGCACCCCTCCCAACTTCGGTTGGGGCACTTGTAGTGCGGCATCACTTGCATGACGCCCCGCGCGCCCGCTGTCGACTCCGCGCGGCGGTCAAACTTCGACTCGATCCACGCCGTCGCGATGGCTAGCGCGGGGTCAACGCCGAGCTCGCGCGCCCACCATTCAACGCGTGCACACTCGGCGGCGGCGAACGCGGGCTGCGGCGTGTAGCGTCCGCCGATGATGTCGGTCACGATGTTGCGCCCGGCGCGGTCGAGCATCGCAGCGCACAGCGGCGACGGGTCTACGCACTCAGGCGGGGGCGTGGCTTGCGCGCACCGGGCCACCATTACGGCGGCTAGGGCGCAGACGATCGTGGTGACGACTAGTGCGGCCTCGAAGCGCCCGTGTTTGGGGATCATGCCCCCTCCTTCGCCGCGCGAGCCCTAGCCCGCGCCGTCTCCAACTGCCGACGCCACCCTTCAATGCCGGGATCAATCCCCGGTAGCGACGGGTTGCTTAGCCGTTGCAGCACGGCGACGCGCTCGCGTTCCTCTGCCCGCGTTGGGCCGGTGGCGTCGT